>Ga0307422_1000226_pt1 | contig 33393 bp, 31 predicted proteins | sample SalMarWE160290MG_FD_202153 | JGI IMG/M metagenome (GOLD analysis project Ga0307422, IMG submission 202153) | Salt marsh sediment microbial communities from the Plum Island Ecosystem LTER, Massachusetts, United States - WE1602-90 | ecosystem: Environmental > Aquatic > Marine > Intertidal zone >...
GGTCGATCACCGGTCTCGATCTCTCGAGCCTCCTTGACGGCGACGTCATCACCTTCAGCGTCGTCGCCACCGATGCCTTCGGCAACCAGACCGACGTTCCCGACGAGACCGCCGCCAAGGACACCGTGAGCCCGGCGGCCACAATCGACGACTGGACCCACCAGATCTACAGCGGCAACGTGACCGCGGTGGAGGCCTCGGGCACCCGTGAGGACGGGGCCGAGATCACCCTGACCGTCAGCGACGAGCACGGCAACTCGGTCTCCGACCAGGACCTCGGTGCCGGCACCAGCTGGTCGATCACCGGTCTCGATCTCTCGAGCCTCCTTGACGGCGACGTCATCACCTTCAGCGTCGTCGCCACCGATGCCTTCGGCAACCAGACCGACGTTCCCGACGAGACCGCCGCCAAGGACACCGTCATCAACATCGGCGTGAACTCGCCAGTGGCCATCACTCCCGCCAATGCCTCAAATGTGCCCATCAGCGGCACCGCCGACACGGACGTGAGCCAGGTGACAGTCACCCTGACCGATCACCTGAGCGCCTCGGTGAGCCAGCCAAACGTTTCGGTCATCGGTGGCCTGTGGTCCACCTGGATCGACGCCAGCGGCCTGGCCGACGGCTCGATCACGGTTGAAGCCTCCGGCGAGGACACCTTCGGCAACGATGGCTCGTCTTCTCCCAAGTCCACCATCAAGGACACGACACCTCCGGATGTGGACTTCACCGATTGGACCAATCCGATCGACTACGACACGGCGCCGGCCGCCTGGGCGAACGGCACCAGTGAGAATGGCGCCCTCATCGAACTCACCGTAACCGACCAGCATGGCCACTCGACCGGCAACAGCGTCTATGTGTCCGGCGGCGTGTGGTCGATCGGCGCCCTGGACCTGACCTCGTTCGCGGACGGCGACGTCATCACCTATTCGGTGGTGGCCACGGACAGCTTCGGCAACTCGACCCTGCCGGGCGAGCACGATGTCACCGCCACCAAGTACACCGGTCCCGTTCCGCCGGATCCGCCCACCAACGTCGTGGGTGACCCCGGACCGGCAAGGATCCTGGTCACCTGGGAACCCCCGGCCGACGACGGGCGCGACCCGATCCAGGACTACACGGTCACGGCTGTCGAAGACCCGACCAAGACCTGCATCGGCTACCCGGTCGAAGAGCCGGAGCTGCCGAGCTGCGAGGTCCTCTACCTCGACAGCGCGACCGCCTACACCTTCACCGTCACGGCCAGGAACGGTTACGGCACCAGTGATCCATCGGAGCCGTCCGATCCCGCTACGCCGCTCTCGGCCAACACCCCCGACCGGCCCACCGGCGTCACCGGCCACGGCCTCAACGGCGCCGCCCAGATCAGCTGGGTCGCACCGGCGTACGACGGCGGCTGGCCGATCTCGGGCTACACCGTCACCAGCACCCCGGGCGGTTTCACCTGCACCACGACCGGCGCGCTGACCTGCAAGGTGACCGGCCTGACCAACAAGATCGGGTACACCTTCAAGGTGAAGGCGAAGAACATCGCCGGCACGGGCCCCGAGTCGTCGGCCTCCAAGACGATCATCCCAAGGCAGGGTCATACGTACTTCGGCCTGACGCCGACCCGCATCCTCGACACCTATGCCGGGATCCAGCGCAGCACGCCTCTCCAGCCTCTCAAGGCGTACACGTTCCAGGTAACCAATCGCTTCCCGAGCGACCCGACTCGCAACGTGCCGTCGAACGCGACCGCCGTGACGGGCACTCTGTCGGTCTCGCGCTGTCCGATCGCGGCCTACCTGGCCCTGACCCCGGACCCGATCGACGTCCCCACCACGTCTACCCTCAACTTCCCGGCCAATGACACCCGCGCCACGGGCGCGACAATCACCCTCGGGCCCGGTGGCACGCTGAGCGTCACCTACGGCGGCACCACCAGCGGCACCGCTCACGTCGCCTTCGACGTCACCGGCTACTACGTCGAGGGCACGTTGGGCTCGACGTACATCGCCCTGACCCCGGCCCGAGTGCTCGACTCCCGCAAGGGGCTGGGCCAGCCCGGCGGGGTCGCCACCAAGTTCGCCAACGGTGTTCCTCAGAGCTTCCAGGTCGCTGGCGCCAGCGTCGGTGGGGTCCCCTCCTGGGCCATCGCCGTCACCGGAAACCTGACCGTGACCCGGCAGACTTCGGCCGGCTTCGTGAGCCTGACTCCCGAGGCGAACGCCAACCCGCCCACGGCCACGGTCTATTCGCCCAAATACAGCAGCAACAACAAGGACAACCGCGCCGCGGCGGTCACGATGAAGCTGGGCGCCGACGGGACGTTGAGCGCGGTCTGGAAGGGGGCGACAGGCTCGACCGCCGACGTCATCTTCGACGTCAACGGCTACTTCGTGGCCGGCGCGTCGGGTGCCACATACGTGCCGCTGACACCCAACCGGATTCTCGACACGCGCAAGACCGGGAAGCCCGTGCAGCAGGGCATCTCGAGACTGTACGGCCTTGTGGGCGTCTCGTTCTGGGTTGTCAACCGGGGCTTCGTCGATCCGGAGAATCCGGGGGCCGGCCTCGACCCGGCGCTGAACGTCCCACCCGCGGCCACGGGCGTCACAGGCATCCTGACCGTCACCCGCCAGCAGAAGGAAGGCTACCTGTCGCTGACTCCGACCGTGATCAACATCCCGACCACGTCAACCCTCAACTTCCTGAGGGACAACAGGGCCACGGGTGTCGTGGTGCCGCTGGGCTCAGGCAAGCTCGGCATCACCTATGCGCCGACCCGGTACGTGTACACCCACGTGGTCTTCGACGTCAGCGGCTACTTCCTCCCATAGCGGTGGCCGCGGCCGCGTCAAGGGCAAGACCCCGGCCCGGGCCGGGGTCTTGGCTTTGCCTAGCAGCTTCCGGGCGGCTCAGGCGGTGAGCTTGGGCAGCACCTCGCGGCCGAAGAGATCGATCCAGGCGGCCTGGTTGCGGCCGACGTTGTGCAGGTAGACCCTGTCGAACCCGAGGTCCAGGAACTTCTGGATCTGGCGGCGATGAGCCTCCGGGTCGGACGAGATCAACAGCCGGCCCTCGAAATCCTCCGGCCGCACCAGGGTCGCCATCTGCTCGAAGTCGCGGGGCGAGCGGACGTCCTGCTTGGGGAAGCGCATCCCGCCGTTCGGCCATTCGGTCAGGGCGTTGGCCAGGGCTTCCTCGTCCGTCTCGGCCCAGGAGAGGTGGAGCTGGAGAATCTTCGGCATCGAGTCGGGGTCCTTGCCGGCCGCGCGCGCGCCCTCGGCGAACTTGCCGAAGATGCCCTCGATCTTCTCCTCGGGCGCACCGACGGTGATGATCCCGTCGGCGAACTGGCCCGTCCGCCTGGCCGTTACGGGGCCGGCCGTGGCGACAAACACCGGCGGCGCCTTCTCGGGGCGTGTCCAGAGGCGGCAGGTCTCCATCTTGAAGAAGCGGCCTTCGTGCTTGACCTCCTCGCCGCCGAACAGCTTGCCGATGATCTCGATGGCCTCGAACATGCGGTTGATCCGCTCGGGGATCTCGGGCCAGTAGCCGGCCACGACGTGCTCGTTGAGGGCCTCGCCAGATCCCAGGCCCAGCCAGGTGCGGCCGGGGTACATGACCTCCAGCGTGGCCGCGGCCTGGGCGACGATGGCGGGATGCATCCGGAACGAGGGACAGGTGACGCCCGGCCCGAGATCACCGGTCGTGCGAGCGCCTGTGACGGCCAGGACCTCCCACACGAAGGGGGCCTGGCCCTGGCGGGGGATCCAGGGCTGGAGGTGGTCGGCGGCCATGACGCCCGAGAACCCGGCGGCCTCGGCTTGGGCGCACAGGTCCACGATGTCGACAGGCCCGAACTGCTCGAGCATCGCCGCGTAGCCGATCTGGGCTCTGGCCATCACCCGTCCTCCGCGCGCAGATAGAAGCGTGATCGATGGTACCGCCTCCGCGACGGAGGGGCGGGTGAGGTACGCGGTCGGCCGCCGTCGAGGCTACTGGCTGCGGGCGCCCCCGACAGCCACGCCCTCCCAGCCGGCCGCGGATTGCAGCTTCGGGCTGCCCTCGGCTGCCTGGCGCAGTCGACGAGGCTGGTTCGGCAGGGCCGAGGCGCGGCCCAGCAGGTAGCCCTGGCCGTAGTCCACGTCCCTTTCCTGGAGGGCCTGCAGGTCGCGCCGGTTCTCGATCCCCTCGGCCACGACCTTGGCGCCGATGCGGCGGCTGAACGAGACGAAAGCCTCCACCAGGGCCCGCTTGGGCTCGCCGTCCTTGTTGCCGATGCGGTAGACGATTGCCCGGTCGATCTTGATGATGGACGGCTCGAGGGCGGCGATGACGTTGAAGCTGGCATAGCCGGCACCGGCATCGTCGATGGCGAAGCCGAACCCCAGACGGCGCAGCGCTCGGACCTGCTTCTTGAGGCGCGGCAGATCCGCGATGGCCTGTTGCTCGGTGCACTCCACGACTATCTGGCGGGGGGAGAGGCCGGCGTCGCGGACGCGCCCGGCGAAGGCCGAGGGCTCGAAGGAGCGGGCCAGCAGGGTCGCAGGCAGGAGGTTGATGTGGAAGCGGATGCGCCGCGGTCCGGGGCTGCTCGTGCTCAGCTCGGCGATCCGTGCCAACGTGGCGCCCACGACGAACGTGTCCAGCTCGACCGGCCGCTTGGCCGCCAGGGCGGCCTCGACGATCGACCCGATCGTCTGGGGCAGCATCGGCATCTGGGGCCGGAACAGGCACTCCCACTCTTGAGCCTGCATCGTCCGCAGATCCACGATCGGCTGGAACTCGACATGGTGGTGGCTTCCGAGGGCGAAGAAGTAGTCGAGGATCTTGCGCTTGGCGACCTCGGGGGCCTCATCCAGGCCGATTCGCTCACCGAGACCGGCGACCTGCACGGCCCGCCCCAGAGCGACGACGTAGCGCTCGGAGGATGGCTGCAGATTGTCGACGTCGGCCATGCCGTAGGGGGCCGACTGGGCGAGGCGGCTGACCAGGGTCTCTGTCAGCGTCGTGGACGGAGCGATGACGCACCAGCCCGAGTCGGCCAACTCCAGGATTCGGGCCTCGGGCAGGTTCTGGGCGATGCGCGAGATGAGCCGGCTGTCGCGGGACCAGAGGATGCGCTCGGCCGCCCCATGGCGAGCTGGTATGAACCGCACGGTTAGGATCCTCGCCTGCCTTGCAGCCCTCAAGGCGGGCACCTTCGGCCGGGAGACGGGTCCGGCCGGTTGAGGGCTCAGATGGTCTCTGGTGACGCTTCCTTGCGCCCTTCCTTACTACCGATTCGCTCTGGGCCGGGCGTAACATACTCGCATCGTGGGCTCATGCTGCGCCCCAGGTGCATATGTATCCCAGGTTTTCCACAGGTTGTCCATACCCAATCGCATGAATCCCGCACTAACCACCCAGGCTGAATCGAGGCCCAGGATGCCGATTCCGTTGCTGATGGTCGACGCCTTCACCGCCCGGCGCTACTCGGGGAACCCCGCCGGAGTGTGCCTGCTGACCGAGCCGGCCGAGCCGGAATGGATGCGGGCCGTGGCTGCCGAGCTGGCTGCCGCGGAGACGGCCTACCTCGTCCGGACCGGCGAGGCGGCCTTCGACCTGCGCTGGTTCTCGCCGACGCAGGAGATCCCGTTGTGCGGGCACGCCACCCTGGCCGCGGCCCACGTGCTGTGGGAGCAGGAGCTCGTCGCCGACAGGGGGATCGAGTTCGCCACGGCCGCGGGTCCGCTTCGCGCCTGGCGCGCCGCCGAGGGCTGGATCGAGATGGACTTCCCGGCCAGCCGCTACGAGCCGGTCGAGGCAGGCACGCCCGAGCGGGGAACCGCCGAAGATCTGGGCCGCGCCCTGAGCGTCGAGGTCGTCGAAGCTGAGCGGCACGGGAGGGACTGGCTGCTGCAGGTGGAAGGCGTGGCCGGCGTGCTGGGCGCCGATCCGGACTTTGCCCGGGTGGCCGAGCTGGGCGACATGGTCACCGTCACAGCCGTCATGACGAGCGGCTCGGGGGGCGATTCCGGCGGCTCCTTCGCCGGGCCCGCCCTGCCGCCGGCCGCGGCCGGCGCCGACTTCGTGTCGCGTACGTTCGTGCCGGCCTGGGGAATCCCGGAAGACCCCGTTACGGGCTCTGCACACTGTTCCCTGGGGCCTTTCTGGGAGGCTCGCCTGAGCCGAGTCAGGCTGACCGGCTACCAGGCTTCGAAGCGCGGGGGTGTCGTACGGGTGCGGGTCGATGGCGATCGGGTAGTGCTGGGCGGCCAGGCCGTTACCGTGTTCGAGGCTCAGCTGACGGGCTAGGGGACCATTCGCCTCCGTCGCCCCCGCCGGCCGTTCGCCGGACGATGAGCCTTCCGGGGGGTTGCCGGGAAGCCTACCCTTTGCAGTGGAGTCCGGCCGCCGGCCGACCCGCTCGCAGGAGGTGCAGAGATGCCGAGCGACAGCCGCGGAAGCGGATGCCTGACCTTCCTTGCCGTCATCGCCGCCGGACTCTTCGTGGTAGTCGCGCCACTGACCCTCGTTGCCTTCAACTTCGAACGGAGTTTCCTCGAGCCCGACCTCTACAAGAGGGCAATGGTCGAGGAGGACGTCTACCAGCGCCTGCCGGACCTGGCTGCCGAGCAGCTCGTGTACGGCAGCACGGCCCGACCCACAGGTGAGGAGGCCGAGAACGGGGACGAAGGCGACGGCTCGTCCGAGGAGTCCTTCTACGCCCAGACGATGGCCCTTGCCTCGCCCGAGCTGACGAGCTGCCTGCAGGGTGAGTTGGGTCCGCTGGCCTACGGTGAGCTTGCGGCCGACGAGCGACCGCCGACCGAGGCCGAGACGGAGCAGATCAAGGGCTGCCTGAGGATCCACGGCGTCCCGGCCCAGCTGGCCGACACCCACGACGGGATGCCGATCTACTTCTGGATGCTGACCGAGGAAGACTGGCAGGCGATCCTCACCGCCCTCCTGCCGGCGGAGTGGCTGCAGACTCAGATCGAGAGCGTCATCGACCAGGTATACGAGGCACTCCATGGCGACGGCTCCACGGTCATGATCCCGATGGCGGATCTCAAGGAGCGCATCGCCGGCGACGACGGCTTCGATGCCGTACTGGCTCTTATGGAGGCCCAGCCGCCCTGCAGCGACGATCAGTTGGCCCAGATCCAGGCCCTGGCGGACCCAACCGAGCCGCTCAAGGACGTCCCGATGTGCCGGCCGCCAGATGCCGTGCTCGAAGCCATCTACCCCAACATCCGGGCCACGCTGCGGTTCATGGCGGACCAGATACCCGACCAGGCCGAGCTCAAGCTGGGCGACGATTCCGGCTCCTCGGAGGATCCCCTGGAGCAGCCGCGACAGGTCCTTGGCGTAGTTCGCGCTGTCGCCTTCTTGAGCCTCCTGCTGCCTGTCCTGCTCCTCGGCCTGATCGCGCTGCTGGTCGTTCGGTCGCCCAGGAGCCTGCTGCGCTGGTGGGGCGTCCCGATCATGCTGGCCGGGTCACTGGCCCTCGTCGGCGCCATAGCGGGCCTGTCGAGCGCGCCGGGAGCCGTCGCCGATCTCGTGGCCGGCTCGCGCTCCCACTTCACGGCCCTGGCGCCGGGTGTGCTGGACCTCCAGGCGGAGCTGATGGATGCCATCGTCCGCGGCTACCTGCAGGCCATCCTGGTCCAGGCCGTGCTCCTGACCGGGGTGGGAACGGTGATGGTGGCGGCGTCGTTCTGGGTCGGCCGGCCGGCACTGGCTCCGGCCGAGCCCGGATCGCCGGGATCGCCCGACTCGGGCGTGCCCCCCGTCTATTGAGCGTCTCCGCCTGACGATACGAGCGCAGGGGATGGCGCCCCCGCCCCGGCCGTGGGTACAATCGAAGGCCGCCGCGGGGTTGACCGCGTCTGCCCCGCCGCCACTTGAGTGGGAGCCTCACAATGCCGCAGATCCATCTCCGGGCCGAAGCCGCCGACTACGCCCCCCTGGTGCTGATCCCGGGTGACCCGCAGCGGGCCACGGCGATCGCCGGCAAGTTCGACGGCGGCCTGGCAGCCGTCCGCCCGGTCAACTCGCATCGCGCCCTGCTCGGCTACACCGGCAAGTACAAGGGCGTCCCGGTCAGCGTCCAGGCGAGCGGCATGGGCGCGCCGAGCATGGCCATCGTGGTCGAGGAGTTGTTGCGCCTGGGCGCCAGGCGGCTGATCCGGGTGGGCACCTGCGGCGGCATCGGGCGCGGCATCGAGACGGGCGAGATCGTGATCGCCGCCGGAGCCACTCCGGTGGACGGGGCGACGGCGAGCTACCTCCACGGCGATCCCTACGCGCCCACGGCCGATCCGGGCCTGACTCGGGCCCTTGTCGAAGCGGCCGAGAAGGCGGACCTGAAACCGCACGTCGGCCAGGTGGCCACCGTGGACGTCTTCTACAACCCCGACCCGGACTACGCCCCCAAGTGGCGCAGCCGCGGCGTCCTGGCCTTCGAGATGGAATCGTCGGTCCTCTTCTACCTGGCCGCGCGGGCCAGGGCCGCGGGCGAGGACGTCTCGGCGGCGACGATTCTGACCGTCAGCGACGTTCTCTCCGAGAAGACCACCTCGGAGCAGTCGTACATGCCCCTGGACCAGCTGGACGCCCGGATCGAGAAGATGATCGAAGTCGCGCTTGAAGCCGGCGTGGCCGGAATGGCCGGTTGAGCCGTCCGGCGCCCGAGGGCGCGCGACCGCCGGGAGCCGTGCTGGGCCGGTCGAGCGCTTTCGGTCCCGAGCTGGCCATGGCGATCGATCTGGCCCATCGAGCCGGGGCCATCCAGATGGAGCGCTACGAGCGGCTGGAGCGCGTCGAGGCCAAGGGGCCGCGCGACATCGTGACCGAGGTGGATCACCTGTGCGAGAAGCTGGTCATGGACGGCGTCCACGAGCGCTACCCGAACGACCGCTTCCTGGCGGAGGAGATCGGCGACGTGCCGGCGCCGGGCGACGTGCCGTCCGGCCGGGCCTGGGTGGTGGACCCTCTCGACGGCACGGTCAACTACGCCAACGGGATCCCCTTCTTCTGCATCTCGATCGCCCTCGTCGCCGACGGCCGGCCGGTCGTCGGGGTCGTCCACGACCCGGCCCGGGACGAGACCTTCGTCGGGGCGATCGACGGGCCCTCGCTTCGCAATGGACGGCCGATCGAGGTGGGAGCCAAGGAACGCCTGGAGGACCTGGTGGTGACGCTGACCGTCGGCGGGCGCGGCACCTTGCGCAAGCGCCGCGCGGCAATCAAGAGCATTCGCGCCCATCGTTCCATGGGCTCGGCTTCGCTGACATTGGCCTACGTGGCCTGCGGCCGGTTCGACGTCTACGCCCAGGGCGCCGGGCTCTCGGCCTGGGACGTGGCTGCCGCCGGGCTGATCGCCGAGCGGGCCGGAGCCAGGGTCACGGCCCTGGACGGCAGCCCCTGGTTCGATCTCTCGCGCCCGGCCAAGGCCTGGACCTGCTTGGCCGCGGCCCCCGCCCACCACGCCGCGATGCTGGAGATGCTGGGGTAAGGGCAGTCAGCCCTGCCAGAGGTGGGGGCGCTCGGCCAGGGCCGTGACCCCCAGTTCCTCGCACAGGGCGGCCCAGGGCTCGCGCCGCGCGCCGCGCCAGCGCAGCTCGTCGGGCGAGGTCTGGGGCAGGGGAACGTCCAGCCGTAGCCGGGCCAGGTGGCGGAAGAGCAGGGCTTCGTCCCAGTGGGCTCGCAGCGTAGCGCTCAGTGAGGGAGCCGAGCGCACGTCCACGCCCCACGCGCCGGCGGTCTTGGGGATCGACTCCAGGTGCCCCCACCGCGACAGCACCGCAGCCGCCGATTTCGCGCCCCAGCCCGGCAGGCCCGGGAAGCCGTCGGACGAATCGCCGACGAGGGCCAGGTAGTCGGGGATCGACTCAGGCGGTACGCCCCACTTCTCGCCGACACCGGCCTCGTCGATGGTCGCCTTGCGCCGGCGGTCGCGGAGCACGACCTCGGTCCCGCGCACGCACTGGGCCAGGTCCTTGTCGGGCGTGCAGATCAGAACCTGCTCGACGCCCTTCGCCCGCCCGAATCGATCGGCCGCCGTGGCCAGGGCGTCGTCGGCCTCAAACTCGACCTCCGGCCAGACGACGAGCCCGAGCGCCTCCATCGCCCGCTCGGCCAGCGTGAACTGGCCCAGCAGCTCGACCGGCACGCCGGCCTCGGTCTTGTAGCCGGCATAGAGGCGGTTGCGGAAGGAGCGGATGACGTGGTCGGTCGCGCAGCCGACGTGGGTCGCGCCTTCATCCCGGAGCAGGTTCAGCAGGGAGTGGAGAAGGCCCACCGCCGCTCCCACGTCCTGGCCGTCGGGGGCGTGGACCGTGGGCCGCGGGCTGTAGAAGGCCCGGAACAGCTCGTACGTCGCGTCGATCAGGTGGATCCGGATCGGCCTGCTCAAGGCTCCGCCTGGTCGCTGTCGAGCGTTGAGCCGCGGTCGGCGGCGGCCCCGCCGCCGTCTCCGACGATCAGGATCGCGCCGGCCGCCCAGATCTCGTCCAGGGCCCGCTCACCGTCGCCGGGGGCGAGGTCCACGGCCCGGATGGCGTCGCGAACGACCGCCGTCTCGTAGCCCAGCCGTAGCCCGTCCAGCGCCGTCGCCTTGACGCAGTAGTCCGTGGCCAGGCCGCAGACGACAATGCGGGTGATCTCGCGCGCCGCGAGCGACGCGTCCAGCTCGGTGGGGGCCATGCCGCCGCCCTCGGGGTCACGCACCATGAAGCCGGAGTAGCCGTCCTCGCCGTTCGTCCCCTTGCGGATCACCGGGCCGCGCACTATCAGCTGGGGGTGGAACTCCGCCCCCCAGGTGCCGCGGACGCAGTGGACGGGCCAGGTGCCGCCGTCGGGGGCGAAGTGGGGTGTGTGCTGAGGGTGCCAGTCCTGCGTGTATACGACCGCCGCGCCTGCCGTCAGGGCGCGTCCCGTCTCGGCGTTCACCCGCGACACGACCTCATCGCCACCCCTGACGTACAGGCTTCCGGCAGGGTCGGCGAAGTCGTTCTGGACGTCCACCACCAGCAGGCAGGTATGCGGGTCGTAACGCTCGGCCGGATCGTCGGGCTTCCAGCTGGAGTGGCGTTGCAGCGGGCTGTCGCTCATGGCTGGCTTTGTACGCGATGGCGGCGGATCGCGCAACAGCCAAGCCGCCGGAGCCTGCCTCGTGCGAGCCCGGAGGGCGGTGCGCGGATGCAACGGGGCTGTAACGCGAAGGGTATGCACCCGAGCGCGCCCGACAGGCCCTCCGGCCTACGATTGCCCAGACGGAGAAGCAGATTCTTGCGCGAACCCCAGGTGGAGGCGCCGGTGACGGGGCGCCTTCCGGGAATCAAGCGGCCCGGCACCCCCTCACCGGGCCGCTTGCGTTTGTCAGGCGGGCCGGTCGGTCTTGCGCCGGCCGTAGACCCTCGATCGAATGCCGCCCGGCAGGCCGTCTCGATCGTCTCTGTGTGACGGGCTGGCGTCGAGCAGGTAGCCGATCCCCTGGAAGGTCTTGATCCGGCCCGGCTGCCCGGGCTTGGCTCCCAGCTTGCGGCGGACGCGACTGACCCAGACTCGCAGGTACTGCAGGTCGTCGCGGTACTCCGGGCCCCAGACCTTGGTCAGCAGCTCGGTGTGAAGGACGACCTTGCCGGCGTTGGCGGCCAGGTGCTGCAGGAGCAACCACTCGGTTCGGGACAGCTGTACCAGCTTGCCCTTGCGGCTGACCGTGCGCCGCTCGAGGTCTATCTCGACGTCGTCGAAGGCGATCACACCGCCGGCGGCAGTGGCGCCCGCGGAACGCCGCAGGACGGCCCGCACCCGCGCCGCCAGCTCGTCCAGGTCGAACGGCTTGGCCACGTAGTCGTCGGCTCCCAGGTCCAGGCCGATGGCCTTGTCGGAGGTCGAGCCCTTGGCCGTCAGCAGGATGACCGGCACCGGCCGTCGTTCGCGCAGCTGGCGCATGACCTCGATGCCGTCCAGGCCGGGCATGACGATGTCCAGCAGGACGATGTCCGGTCGCACGGCCTCGGCGCGGGCCAGGGCCTCTTCGCCGCCCGACGCGGTGACGACCCGGAAGCCCTCCGCGGCCAGCGCCATCGAGACGAGCTTGGTGATCCGCGGCTCGTCGTCGGCGACCAATACCAGCGGTTGAGTGCTCACTCTCGTCCCCCGAGCGGGCTGCCGCCGTCTGCCGCGGGGCGAATGCCACCCGCCCGTGACTCAGAGACCACTGTATCGCGATCGGGCCCGAGTCGAGCCGCGATTCGCTCTGTGCCCTGCCGCTAGCCGCTGATCTCGGCGCGTTCGGTGGCCAGGGCGGCCACCGCCAGCGAGCCCACGATCCAGACCGCAGTCACGACCAGGGCCAGGTTGGGCTCGATGGCTATCGAGGCGCCGGCGCCGGTGCCGGCCGACGGCGGCGCGTTGAGGCCGATGGCGTCGCTCGCGGCGCCGAAGGGCAGGTACTCGAGGATCTTCTGCACGTCCCTCGGCAGGAAGAGGGGCACGAAGAGCGAGGCGACGTACAGGCCGATCACGACCCCGACGCCGGCCATCTGGTTCTTGGCCGCCATGGCGATCGCGTAGGCCACGGCCGACAGGCAGCAGACCGCGATCCAGCACCGGACCAGCAGCGCGGCCAGGTGCGGCAGGGCGTCGCCGTCTGCAAAGCTTCCGATGGGAACTCCGGCTGAAAGGCCCCCGAGGATGGCCCCCAGGATCCCGGCGCCGAAGACCACGAGCTGGCCAACGAGGAGCGCCAGGGCCACCGAGCCGAACGTTGCCAGGGTGTAGCGGGTACGGCTCTCGCCGCGCATGACGGCGACCTTGAGCGTGCCCCAGGACCACTCGGTGCCGGCCACCGCGGCCACGTAGATCATGGCCACCAGCCCCGCGTAGGCGAAGACGAGGGCCGTGACGGCATCGTAGGCGCCCGGGAACTTCACGAACCACTCGAGCGTCTCGCGGTCGTAGCCGCTGGTGTTGGTTGACAGGCTGATCGACACCCCGATCAGCCAGATCATCGAGCCGACCAGCAGGGCGGCGATGATCAGGGCGACCCAGCTGGCGGTTCGGGTCCGGAGCTTCCGAAGCCCGGCGAATACGAGTCTCATCGGGCACCCCCATCCTTACCGGCCGGGTCGGGTTGAGTGAGCTGCATGAAGAGCGACTCGAGGTCGGTGCCGGCCTCGAGGCCTGAAGCGTAGATGCCCGCCTGGACCAGGGCACGGTTGACTTCACTGGCCCTGTCGGCGGCCATCCGGGCCGTCAGCCAGGCGACGGCCGGGTAGTCGATCGAGACCGCCCCCGCGCCTTTGATCCGCTTCAGGACTGCGGCCGCCTTCTCTGCCTCCGCCGGGGCGACCTTGACGTGAACCAGGGCGGAGGCGCCGACCAGCAGCTCGGCCAGGGGGCCCTCGCGAACGAGCCGCCCCGCCACCACGATGCCCACGATGTCGGCCAGCTGCTGGACCTCGGGCAGGATGTGGCTCGAAACGAACACCGTCTTGCCCGAGGCAGCCAGCCCGCGCAGCGTGTCGCGCAGGCTGACGATCCCGCCCGGGTCCAGCCCGTTGGCCGGTTCGTCGAGCAGCAGCAGCGGCGGGTCGTTCAGCAGCGCGGCGGCGATGCCCAGGCGTTGCCGCATGCCCATCGAGTACGTGGAGATGCGATCGCGCGCTCGTTCGCCGAGACCTGACAGCTCGAGCAGTTCCTCCACCCGGGCTCGCGAGACGGGTTTGCCGCTCGCGGCCAGGACCAGCAGGTTGTCCCTGCCTGATAGGTGGGGGTAGAAGGTGGGCGCCTCGATCAGCGCCCCGACTTCGAAGAGGCGCTTCCGATCGGACCGATCGAAGGGTTGCCCCAGCAGCTCGATGGTGCCCGCGTCGGGGCGCATCAGGCCCGTCAGGAGGCGCATCGTCGTCGTCTTGCCGGCCCCGTTGGGTCCCAGGAAGCCGTACACGACGCCCCTGGGCACCGACAGGTCGAGGCCGGTCAATGCCGGCTGGCGGCCGTAGCTCTTCATCAGGCCGCGCGTGGCGACCGCGTATCCACCGGCGACTGTCATGGCCCTCCTCGCCTGCGTGCGTGCTTCGAGTGAGTCTACCGCGCGTCGGCAGGCGGCGGGCGCAGCTCGATGAGCACCGAGCCCGTGGCGTTGACGACGGTGGTCGGGCCGTGCTCCAGGCGCCAATCTGTGGCCGCGGCCAGCGGCGTGTGGCCGTGCAGCCAGAGGCGTGGCTGCAGCCTCTCCAGCAACCAGTGGTAGCCGGCGAAGCCGCGATGGTAGCCGTCGCTGGGGACGTCGCCGCAGCCCAGCGGCGGGACGTGGCTGATGACGATCAGCGGATCCTGGTGCCCGAGCCGGCGGGTGGCCAGCCGGAGGGCCTGGCTCCAGGCCTTGCGCTCGCTACGGGACGCTCCCGGTCCGCGCTTGCCCGGCCAGGAGAGCCCGGCGATGGACAGGCCGGCCTCGTGCTGGATGGCCGTCGAGACGACTGGCTCGGGGCAGGTGGACTTGCATGTCGCCCAGCGAGCGTCGGTGTCGTGGTTGCCGTGAACGTAGATTAGCGGGGCATTGAAGCCGTCGGCCACGAAGGACAGCTCGTGGCAGTCGAGGTCGCCACAGCCGAGGATCAGGTCGATCCGGCCCAGGGCCCGGCGGTTTCGCTGGTCGACGAGTGTGGGATCGGGCGCATCGGAGACGGCCAGGAGGCGTATGGGCTGGCCATCCCGGTCCACGAAGGGGGCCGCGTCGGGCCAGTCGATCGTCAGCCGGCGCGCCATGTCAGGGCTCTCCGAGCCCGGCCGGCCGGCCGGCGGTGGGCTGCCCGGCTGCCGCGTCATCCGGCCGGGCCTCGTCCTCGGCCCGGTGGGCCGGCTCGTCATCCGGCCGGGTCCCATTGCCGGCCGGCGTCTCGTCGAGCGGCTGCACCCCGTCCGGCAGGTGCTGGTCGCCGTAGCGGATGGAGAAGGCCGGCCGGTGGCCGGCTGCAGCCGCGCGCATCTCGCCGGCCTCACTCAGAAGGCCGGCCAGGTTCGTGGGCCGCTCGCTCGTCTGGCCGTCGAGCGGGACCAGCTCCGTGACCATGGCGTCGAGACCGGCGCCATCGTCGTAGAGCGTGGCCGCTACGCGATTGTGCCCGTCCAGGACCCAGTACCAGCCGCCGAACTTGACCAGGTCCACGGGCGGGAGCGGCTGAAGGCGCTCGTTGGCGGCCCGAATGCGATCCCAGCGGGCCTTCCAGTTCTCGCCGCGGAAGGGCGCCATCGGCCGGAAGTCGCTGCCGCGCTGGGCCGCGCCGGCGACGGCCGTGCCCCGGATATCCTCCAGCGGCACGAAACGCATGCCAAGCTCGCGCGGCGAGGCCTGGCGCGCTTCGGGATAGACCTCGTAGAGGTTGGCCAGGGGCCGGCGGTTGAGCCGGCGCAGCCTCCGCTGCAGGGCATTGCGCCCCGAGAGGGCCGTGGCGGCAGCTCCGAAGACCGTGCCCATGGCTTCGGCGACGGGGGACACGACGTGCGAGACGATCGGTTCCACGGCCGTGGCCACGTTCGCCATGTCCTCGGCCATCGACTCCGCCACGGATTGGAGATGGCCCACGATCCTGCCCGAAGAGGGCTCCCCGCCGGCGGCGCTCTGGGGCTGCGGCGGCTCCTCGCGTTCCGGCTCGCTGGTTCCGGGCGCACTTGCCAGGGCGGTCTCTTCCGCCGCTGGCGGCTTGTCGTCCATATCTCGGAGCGTACATCAGGCGGGCGGGACGCGGGCTCGAGCCACCGGCCGCGGCCCAGTTTGGCGGCCCGCGATCTCACCGGCTCGCCCGGGCTGTAGGCTAGGCTCCAGACCGAACAGCAGAGTCGAGTTGATGCCTATGGCCGGGGATCGGGTAGACCGGAAGCGCATGACCGTACTGGCGCTCGATATCGGTGGGACGCAGATCCGGGCGGCCGCCATCCTGCCGGATGGGCGCAGGTTGGGCCGGCGCGCGGTCGCGACCCCTATAGCCGGGGGCGCGGAGGCCATCTACGCCGCCTGCGCCGGGTTGCTGGGGCAGGTCGAGGATGAGCTGGAGCCGCAGACCCGGGCCCGGCTGGCAGCCATCGGGATCTCGTCGATGGGGCCCGTGAATCCGTGGCGAGGGCTGGTCGTAGACCCTCCCAACGTGCCCGTGCTCCGGGATGCCCCGCTGGCCGACGAGGTGGAGCGGCGGCTCGGGCTGCCGGCCTACCTGGAGCGTGACACGAACGTCGCGGCTTTGGCCGAGCACTGGCGCGGAGCGGCTCGCGGCTGCCCCAACTTCCTGTACGTCACCGTCTCGACCGGCCTGGGCGGCGCGATCTTCCACGACGGCCGTCTGATGCTGGGGCCGGATGGGACGGCCGGCGAACTGGGCCACGTCACTCTCGTCGACGACGGGCCTCGCTGCGGCTGCGGCGGCCTGGGGCACCTGGAGGCGGTCTCGGGCGGGGCCGGTCTGGCCTCCCAGGGTCGGGGCGAAGTAGCCGGTGGGCGATCGCCTTTCCTCGCCGATCGGGCCGCTCGGGCGCCGCTCACCGGCAAGGACGTGGCCGAGGGCGAGGCGGCCGGTGACGAAGCCTGCGTGCGGATCATGTCCTGCGCCAGGCAGGCCTTCGCCATCGCCTGCGTGGGCTGGGTGAACGCTTTCAACCCGGACCGGATCGTGATCGGCGGGACGGTGGCGGAGCGGCAGGGCGAGCGCTGGCTCGGGCCGGCCAGGGAGGCGGTTGCGGCCACCGGCCTGCGGGTGCCGGCGGCCAGGGTGCGGATAGTGCCGGCCGAGCTGGGCGAGGACGTGGGCCTGGTGGGGGCCTGGCCTCTCGTAGCCGACCGGCTGGACGACCCGACCTGGCGCCGGCAGCGGGGCGGCTGACCGTCAGCTCCCGGCCCCGGCGCGAGTGGCTTGGGCGGGCTGGGGCCCGCGTCCGAGACCAGGCCCGGGGACCAGGCCCAGGCGTTCCAGGAGCTCCAGGACGGCCGAGCGCAGGCGTCCCTCGCCGTGGCACCAGCGGTCGATCGGATCGCGCAGCCAGAGCGGCCACAGGCCCACGAGGACCGAAAGCCTGGTGACGGAGAAGATCGGCATGGTGACCGCGGCCGCCACGTAGGCCAGCCAGTCGCGGCGCCAGCGCAGAGCGACACCGAGCGCGACCAGGCCGAGCCCCAGGCGGATGGCGAAATCGAGGCCGCCCGCATCGGGCACCAGGGCCAGAACGTACATGGCCCGCATCTCCGAGGCTGCCTCCCAGCCGAAGGTGCCCACGTAGTCGAGCCACAGGCCCGGCGCGACCGCCAGCGAGGCGGCGCAGGCGGCGGCGAAGACCAGACAGCCCTGCAGCAGCGGCCGGCGATAGGCGGGCCGGGTGACAAACAGGTAAACCATCAGTAAGCCCGGCCCCGCCTTGAGGGCCGCGAACCATGGCAGCAGGTACGCCCCGCGGCTGTCACGCAGGCTGAAGAGCAGCACTGCCCCGAGCTGCAGGGTGACGTTGCCCAGGTCCAGCTCGCTGAAGACCGGCCACTGGAGGGCGGCGATCAAGGTCAGCCGCCACGACCCGCACAGGTAGCGCAGGCACAGGATGCCGGACAGCCGCCAGGCCCAGTGGACGGCCAGCTCGGGCAGGAACCCGACCGGGACTGCCAGCTGGGCGAAGACGGGCGGGTACTTGTAGACGCCGGCGCCCCAGATCGTCGACTCCTGGTAGAGCGGCTCGCCGCTCACGAGGTGGCGCGCGGCCAGCCAGTAAGCGTTGGTGTCGTAGGCCGGCCACCAGCCGTCCAGGATCTCCGCTTGCGAGTAGGCGATCAGCTGAAGGCCGACGATCAGCAGCAGGCTCCAGGCGAAGACACGCCACAGGAAGTCGTATAGCTCAGGCCTCCAGGTCGCGGCCGCGCCGGAGATCCTCCCCGCGTCTCTCATCGACGTTCAGTCTAGTGCCGCTCAGGCACCGATCGGCGTGCCCCACCAGACGCTGGCGGCGACGATCACGTACAGGCCCATCAGGGCCAGGCCCTCCAGCCAGGTGGACTCGCCGTCGACAACGGTCAGGGCCGCCAGGACCGCGGACAGCGCCAGGGCAGTGGCCAGGAGCGGGGAGACGATCAGCGTCAGCGCCGTGCCGCCCATGACCAGGCTGCCGATGACCAGGACGGGCGTGAGGGCCAGGGCCACCTGGAGGGCGGAGTTCAGGATGAGGCTGACGGCCAGGTCGGCCTGGTTCTGGAGCATGGCCTTGATGCCGATCACGTTCTCCACGGCGTTGCCGGCGATGGCGACCACCACCAGGCCGGCGAAGGACTGCGACATGCCGAGCGTCTGCATGGCTGGCGTCAGGGCGTCCACGAACCAGTCGGAGACCAGGGCCGCGCAAACGGCGGCCGTCGCGACCACGCCCACGGCCATCCAGAGCGGCCAGACCATGTCGGCCGAGACGACGCCGCCTTCCGAGCCCACGTGCGGTCTGCCGCCGGAGATGGAGAAGGGCACGCTGGCCACGAAGACGACCAGCAGGACCACCGAGACGACCATCGAGATCTCGGTTTCGTGGCCGTAGTCGGGCCCGCCCGGGAGGGCGGCGACGGTGGGGATGACCATGGCCGCCACGGCCAGGACGAGCAGCGTCGACATCATCCGTGTCTGGTCACTGCCGAACCTCTGGACTCCATGTCGCAGCCCGCCGGCCACGAATGCCAGGCCCAGCACCAGCAGTGTGTTGGCCAGGATCGACCCGATCAGCGCCGAGCGCACGACCTCCACCAGCCCGGCCCGAAGGGCGAAGACGGCGATGAAGAACTCGGGCAGATTGCCCAGCGCCGATTGGAGCACCCCCGTAGCGCCCGGACCGAGGCGCTCGCTGAGCTGGTCCGTGCCGTCGCCGACCATGGCCGCGAGCGCCGCCAGGGCAACTCCCGCCATGGCGAAGGTGGCCACGGGCGGCCCGCCTGCCACCACCAGGGTCGCCGCGCCTGTGGTCGCCGCCATCGCCGTCAGGGCGATGAGCCGGGTCCGCATCTCCAGGTAGGCAGGCAAGTCGGCGTCCTCCTCGAGGCTAGAACGGTGGCCAGGGTACTACCGGCCGGCGGGTGTCCGGCAGAGGGAACCTCGGGTCGGCCAGCAGCCGATTGACGCGTTTCAGAGTGGCCTCGACTTCGCGCGCGTCGAGAAGCTCTCGCAGCCGCGCGCCCAAAGCTCCCTCCAGGTCCGACCGCAGAGCGGTCAGCATCGTCACTTCCACGTCGTCGAGCGGCAGTCCGCGCCACTGCCAGAGTATCGTCCGCAGCTTCGGGCTCACGGCGAAGCACAGGCCGTTGTCGATGGCCATGACCCGCCCATCCGCCAGGCGGAGAAGGTGCCCGCCCTTGCGGTCGGCGTTGTTGAGCACCACGTCCAGGAGGGCGACCCGGCGCAGGGCAGGGTCGTCGGACTCGGGCAGGAGCCCGGGATCGGCGGACTCGTCGGCCTCGACCCAGAGCTGGACCATGCCCGGGCCCAGCGGACCGTCGCGGAGCACCGTGGGCGGCACGATCTCCCAGCCGGACGCCCGCGAGACCTCGTAGGTGGCGACCTCGCGCGCGGCCAGGGTGCCGTCCGGGAAGTCGAGGAGAGGCCGCTCGCCGCGCTGGGGCTTGTAGACACAGCTCACCGCGGGCCCAAGATCACCATCTGCGCCGCGCTCGACGGCGATGGCGTAGAAGGTCGCGTTGGATGCCGAGAGCATCCGACCGACTACAGTCAGCTCGCCCTGGCGCACCAGCCTGAGCGCCGTCTCGCCGTCCAGGCCGGTGCCAACCTGGCGCCCCTCGAGCGCCGCGGCTTCCATCTCCTCGCGGCTCAGGCCCCGGTCGCCCACGGCTTCAGTGCATGTAGCCGTTACGGCGAACGCAGAGGTGCCCCTCGGGGTTGAGCGGTTGTCCGCAGAACGGGCAGGGTGGACGGCCGGCGGCCACGACCTCCAGGGCGCGAGCGGCGAAGGCCAGGACGCGCCTGGGCGAGAGAGTGACGCGGATGCGGTCGGCCTCCTCGTCCTCGGCCTCCTCGTCCTCGGCCTCGGCCTCGGCCTCGGCCTCGGCCTCGGCTTCCTCGCTCTCGCCCGCTTCCTCGTCCTCCAGCAGCTCTCGAGCCTCGATGACGATGGTCTCGTCTTCGCCGTCCCAGGTGATGGCCATGGTGCCGACTCGGAAGGACTCCTGGAGGGGCTCGTCGAGGGGGGCCCGGTCGATGTCCTCTTCGGTGGGCTGCTCGGGGACGTTGGCGCCGCGGCTGCGCACCTCGGCCAGCAGATGCGCCAGGCGCTCCGCCAGGACGGCGACCTGGACCTTCTCCAGGACGACGCTTGTGATCCGTTCGCCCTGGCGTGCCTGCAGAAAGAAGGTCCGGCTGCCGGGCTGGCCGATGGCGCCGGCGATGAAGCGATCGGGATCGTCGAAGGAGTAGATGCGCCGAACCATTGGACCTCCGGGTGTGCCTGTCGCGCCTATCGAATCTAGCGCCTTCGCCCGAGGCCGTCGCCCGTGCGACGACGGCCGGACGGGGTGCGGATCGGGCACGACAGGGGCCGATCCGGCTCGCGGGCGGGCTTTCGAGGTCCGATTTGGACCTCTGAGCCCCTATTCTGGGCCTCGGGTTCGCAAAATGGCAACACAGACTTGACAAATGTAAAGCTGTGATGCCATAGTGCCAATCGCACAGAACCGAGTCTGCATGTTGCGGACCGGCTCCGATCGAAGGGTGAAATGGCACGCGACGCGATCTCGACCTGTCCCGTCTGCTCAGGCGAGCTGTCGGTAACCCGGCTCGAATGCCGGGCCTGCGGCACCGCCATCGAGGGCGAGTTCAACGTGGGCCGCTTCGGACGCCTGAGCCGCGAGCAGATGGCTCTGCTGGAGAGCTTCTTGCGCTCCCGCGGCAACCTCAAGGAGCTGGAGCGAGAGCTCAAGGTCTCGTATCCCACGGTCCGGGCCAGGATCGACGCCCTGGTTCGGGCGCTCGGCCTGGCGGACGGCTCATACGTCGCTGAGGAAGCGCCCGACGAATCTGGTGCGGGCGGCGCCGGGCGACGCGAGGTGCTGGAGCGCCTGGCCAGGCACGAGATCACGGCGGACGAGGCGGCGGCCCTCATCCGCTCCCGGAAGGAGTAGGCGATGGGCATGCTGGAGCGGCGCGAGATTCTGACGCACAGCCTGGGGCTGGAGGGCCGGTTGTCGGTCAAGACGGTGACGGGCAAGCTCCGCGTTCGCGGCACGGAGGGCGAGGAGGCCCGGGTAATCATCGACTACCGCATCCGGGCCTCGGATCAGCCGTCGGCCGAGCGGGCCCTCGACACCGGCCGGGTCCTGGTCAACCGCGGCCCCGGCACCCTGGAAGTCGAGACGCCGGAGCGCCGCCTCTCGACCGGCCTGGCCTGGCTCTTTGGCGGGGCGCGCGTCAGCGCCGACATCACCGTCGAAGTTCCCTGGGGCGTGGGCGTCCGGATGGAGAGCATGAGCGGCTCGATCGAAGCCGACGCTCTTGTCGGCGAGCAGCGCTATCGGACGATCTCGGGCGACATCCGCCTCTGGCGGCTGGCAGGCTCGATCGACGCCAGCAGCATCTCCGGCAGCATCCTCCTCGACACCGATGCCTCGCTGCGGTTGCGCGCCAGCAGCATCTCGGGTGGCATCAAGACCCGAGCCGCCTCGTACTACAACCTGATGCTCAACACCACGAGCGGGGGTATGTCCGTGGCCGGCGCCTTCGATCCCGGAGGCGACCACCGTGCCGAAACCATTGCCGGAAGCCTCGATCTGGCGCCTCTCAACGGCGTCACGGTCGAGCTAAAGACTGTCTCCGGCTCGATCCACGGCTCGATGGCCCACCAGCTCGAGGGCACGCGCGGCAACTGGCGGGCGGTCGTGGGCGACGGCCGGGCCAGCCTGCGGGTCAACTCCACGTCGGGCTCGATCCGGCTGATGGGCCCCAGCCCGGCTGCTACGGCTCCCGCGGCGCCTGCGGCTCCCGCGGCCCCTGAGCCACCGACGGCTCCGACGGGGCCTGACGCTCCGGCGGCCGGCGAGAGCTGGAGCGAGGAGACGGCCGAGGAAGCCGCCGCTCACGACGCCGAAGACCGGGCCGAGGACGAGGAGCTGACCGTGTTGCGAGCCCTCGAGAGAGGCGAGATCGGGGTCGATGAGGCCACCACTCGGCTGGACGAGACACGAAGGTGAGCGACATGACCCCGGAGCTGGATGTCGTGCTGCGCCTCGTCGCCGAGGGCCGGCTCACGGCCGATGAGGCCGCCCCGGTCGTCGCCGCCCTGGAGGAGCAGGCTCGCCGGGACAAGGGCGCCGAGGCGGCGACCACCTCTAGCGGCGAGACACCGAGCCGTGACGGAGCGCGGCGCCCGGCGTCGGCCCAGGACGCTCTGACCGGACGCCGGCTGCGGGTCTACGTGGCGGAGCAGGGTCGCCAGGTCATAAACATCGCCATCCCGCTTGCCACTGCGGGCTTCGCCGTCGATCAGCTGCCCGGCCTGTCGCCGCGTCACCGGTCGCGCATCGTCGAGGCCATCAAGAGCGGCATGAAGGGGCCGATCGTGGAGGTCTCGGACGATGGGGACGAGGTCCTGATAGTCATCGAATAGCCGGGCGGCGCCCAGCCCCAGTCCACCGCAATCGATCCCCGGATCGGCATCCGGCCCGGGGCCTGGATAGGTGTTGCCTGAAACGGAAGGGAGAACGGCCCGGCAGGGCCGTGGCACAAGGACAAGGTGAGGAAGATGCTTCTCGAAATCCAAGAGCTGACCAAGGTCTACCGGACCGGCGTCCGCGCCAACGACGGGATCACCCTCGGCATCGAGGAGGGCGAGGTCTTCGGCCTGCTGGGTCACAATGGAGCCGGCAAGACGACCCTCGTCAACCAGGTCGTGGGGCTGGCCAGGCCTACCAGCGGGTCCATTCGAATCGACGGCCGCGATGTCGTGGCCGACCCGGGTCTGGCCCGCCGGCTGTGCAGCTTCCAGGCCCAGGCACAGGTCCCGATCGACGGTCTGACCCCACGCCAGGCGATCGATCTGCTGGGCCAGCTGCGCGGCGGCTCGCGGGCCGACGTTCGGGCCCGCCGGGCGCGCCTCGTCGAGGGGCTGGAACTCGGGGAGTGGCTGGACGTCGATGCCGCCCGGCTTTCGGGCGGAGTCAAGCGGCTGGTGGCTTTTGCCATGGCCGCGGTCGTGCCCGGCCGGCTGGTCATGCTCGACGAGCCCACCAACGACGTCGACCCTGTAAGGCGCCGGCTGCTGTGGCAGCAGGTTCGACTGCTGGCCGACCACGGCTCCGCCGTCCTGCTGGTGACCCACAACGTCATCGAGGCCGAGCGCTCGGTCGACCGCCTGGCCATCCTCGACGAGGGTCGGGTCGTGGCCGAGGGAACGCCGGCCGCGCTCAAGGCCGTGCTGGGAGCCGAGCTGCGCCTGGAGCTGACGCTCGACCCCGCGGTCTCGGAGGCGCCTGCCTCGCCGTTCGGGCGAACGGCCGTCCGGATTGGCCACCGTTTGATCGTGGGCGTTCCCGTCGACGCCGCGGGCCAGGCCGTGGCCTGGGTCGAATCGCTGCAACGGGCCGGAGCCGTGGAGGAGTTCACGCTGGGACCGGCCACCCTTGAAGACGTGTACGTGGCTCTGGCCGGGGGCGATCCCCGGCCCACTGAGCTCGAGGAGGCATACGATGTCAGCGCTGCGTAGCTACGTCCTGCTGGTTTCCTGGCAGGCCATGCGCAAGAAGGCCTACCTGCCGTTGATGATGGCGGTCCAGGCCCTCTTCACCCTGGGGATCGTGCTCGGCTACCCGCTGCTCTTCCCCTCGCTCGACACGACCTACATCTACCTCATCGCCACCGGCGCCCCGGCCATCTCGATGGTCTCGGTGGGCCTTGTCGCCCTGCCCCAGACGGTGGGCGAGGCCAGGACCGAAGGCAGCCTAGACTACATGCGCTCGCTGCCGGTTCCGCGCCTGGCATTCCTCTTCGCCGACCTGACAGTCTGGCTGGGGATAGTCGTTCCGGGCGTCGTCCTGGGCGTCCTCGTCGGCGCCTGGCGGTTTGGCCTGGAGCTGCAGGTCAGCCCGCTCGTCGTTCCGGCCGTCCTGCTCGTGGCGCTGACTTCCACCTGCGTGGGCTACGCCATCGCCTCTGTCCTGCCCTACATGGTGACCGTCATCGTGACCCAGGCCATAGTGGTCTTCGTCTTTATGTTCTCGCCGCTGACCTTCCTCCCGGACAAGCTGCCTGGATGGCTGGCCTTCATCCACCGCCTGCTGCCGATCCAGGCCATGGGCGAGGTCACCCGGGGAACGATCGCCCCACAGCAGTTCGCCCTGTCTCCAGGCGCCTGGCTGACCCTGGTCGTGTGGTGCCTGCTGGGGTTCGGGGTCACCTACGCCGCCATGACCCGACGGGCCTGAGCGTCATCGTGCACGGGCGAGGGGCCGGGCATCGGGCGCGACCCGATCGGGCGCGCTAGGCTTGCTGCATGAGCCACCCGAGACGCACCCGGACGTCGCCGGAGCCGAGCCGGTGACCGGCCCGGCGGGCAAGCTGCCGGCCCGCGATTTCGAGGAGATCCGCCTGGCCGAGGCTCTCGAGTGTGGCCGCTGCCCGATCTGCGACGCTCGCCAGGAAGCCTCGTGGGCGGCGCTGAGGGGCCTGGCCCGCGAAGGAGCGACTGACCGCGGGCTGCGCGACCGGATGGACGGCGGGCTGGGCTTCTGCCGGCCGCACAGCGTCGGCCTGTCGAAGATGGAGCTCTTCCAGACGAGCAGCCAGCTGGCCACGGCGGTCCTTCTGGACGCCGTCCTGCGCCGCCGCCTGGCCAGGGTGAAGAAGCTGGCCGGTGCCGACTCGGCCGCCCAGGGGCGCGGTCTGCAAGAGCTCGCCGAGCCGCGCTGCCCCGTCTGTGAGCGAATCGAGGAGGCCTCGCGCGCGGCCGTGGAGCGGCTCCTGGGGCTGGCAGCGAATCCAGACTGGGCAGTGGCCCTGTCCGGCGCCGAGATCTGCCTGGACGACCTGTATGCGCTGTGGGCCGCGGCCGCCGGCGGCTCCCGGGAGCTGGAGGCCCGCTGGGCGCCGATTCTGGCCGGCCAGATGCGGCGTCTCGAGGCCCTGCAGAAGACGCTGGCCGACTACGCTCACAACAGCACCTCGGACCGGCGCCACCTCATCACGCCGGAGCAGCAGGCCGCCGGAGCGGCCTCGATTCGCCTCTTCGGCGGCACGCCCGACCGCGACCGCGAGCGCTGATCGCCTACAATCACCGGCCGGCGCCAGCGCCCGGTATCTTGCAGTTGACTTGGAGACCCACGTGAGCACGCCTCGCCCCAAGACGCCCTCGTCTCGCCACCAATCCCCTGCGGCTCCCGCATCCGCCGCTCGCAAACGGACGGCCGGTGAGCCTGGGGCCGGCGCTGCCGTTCCCGCAACCGTCCGAGCGCCGCTCTCGCCGATGCTCCTGGTCCGCGCCACCCGAGCACCGTTCCTGACCGCCAGCCTGGCGCCCGTGTTGCTGGGCATCGCCGTGGCGGCCCGGGCGGGCTTCTTCGACGCACCGACGGCGCTGGTCACGGTCGTGGCGGCGGCCCTGGTGCAGGTAGGCCTCAATGTCGCCAATGACGTCTTCGACACCATCCAGGGTGCCGACGATGTGAACCCAACGCCGACGATGTTCAGCGGCGGCTCGCAGGTTCTCCAGGAAGGCCTTCTGAGCATGCGCGGCATGGCCCTGCTGTCGGCTGGTGCGTACCTGGCTGCCGGCGCCCTCGGCCTCGTCCTGCTGGCCGTGCGGCCGTCGGTGGAGCTGGTGGTCATCGCCGCTGTCGGGCTCGCGATCAGCCTGACCTACACCATGCCGCCCTTCAAGCTGGCCTACCGCGGCCTGGGGGAGATCGCCACGGCCACCGGCTTCGGGCCGGTGATGCTGCTGGGCGCCTACGTGGTCCAGAGCCGGGGCCCGATCAGCGCCGAAGCCGTTACCGCTTCCATCCCGGTGGCGCTCCTGGTAGCGATGATCCTGTATGTGAACGAGATCCCCGACCGCATTGGCGATGCCCGCGCCGGCAAGAAGACCCTGCCGGTCCGCTGGTCGCGCGGCGCGGTCATCCGGGGCTGGGATCTCTCGGTCGCCGCGGCGTTCCTGGTGGTCGTCGGCGGCGTGGCCGTCGGCCTGCTGCCCGTGCCGGCTCTGCTGGTTCTGCTGGCGGTCCCGCTGGCGGTGCAGGTCCGGCGCGGCCTGACCGGCTTCTACGACGAGCCCTACGCTCTGATGCCGGCCATGGCGGCCAACATCAAGCTCCACCTGAGCGTCGGCCTGCTGCTGGTGGCCGGCTACCTGGTGGCGATGCTGGCCCAGGGGCCGCTCGGTATCCGGCCCTTCCTCTGGTAGCCGGTACTAGCCCAGCCTGGCCCTTGCGAACGGCCCGGGCCTGACGCATCGTTGGCGGAACGCCGCTCACTGGAGCCGGCTCCGCAGGGAGTGCACCGATGCTCAAACCCAAGCTGCCGGGAATCCCCGGCGTTTCCGTCTCGGCTAATGTCCCGACTCCGCAGGTGCCGCAGGTGCCACACGTGCCGACGCCGGAGGAGCTGGCGGCTATGGCCGGCATGGGCGCCATGTCGCAGTCGACGGGCGTTCCGCCAGAGCTGCAGGCGCTCATGGACAAGCACAACGCCGGGGAGATCAGCGACGAGGAGTTCGCGGCCGAGGTGCAGAAGCTGAACCTGGGCTAGAGCAGGGCGCGGACGCCAACCGACGGCAGGTGTGCCCGGGATTGCAGGCAGGCGCCCGCGAATTGTGCAATGCTGGACATCAGCGGCGGCGCAGGCTGACTGGCAGCGTCGCCGCCGCACTTCCTACAGACTCTAGGGCGGCGTGCGCGCCTGGCTTCCAGTCGCTCCCCAGGGCCTCGGCCAGCCAGTCCAGCCGATCTCGATAGGACTGGTCGTCCAGGTTGTGGCCGGCCTGACCGCTCTTCGACGTCGAAAGTCCCCGACCGGTCGCCTTCGAACAGCCGCACCGCATCCTGGTGCGACAGTGGCTCGGCCGGGCAGGTGGGGAGGGGAATGAGCGACGGCCGGGGCGTGGCGGCGGGCGTTGCCCCGGCAGCGGCGCAGCCCCCGGCCAGCGAGACCGTCAGCAGGAGCGCGCAACACCACGGCGGCCGCCTTGTCTGCCTCACCACGCCCTTCGGCCTGCTTGGCCGACACTGATATGGACGTCAACCGGGCAGGCATGTGTTCGCCGGATCGTCGAGTCCCGGTCTCACGGACCGATCTTGCTAACGAGTAGTAGGCCACTTATGATATATGAGGCCGTTATGCCGTTTGGCGAGGGATTGACCAGACAGGAGAGCAGTAGTCGTGGCAGTCGTGGTGGCGGTCGGGCCCCGGGGGATTCGGAGCGAGGGGCGCGCCCAGGACCTCTGTCCTGCTGCCGCGAGGGCGCTTGTGATCTGGCCGCGGCTCGACAGGCGGGAGCTGGCCCGCCGGAGATGTGACAAGAGGCGGCTGGCAAGATACATCTCACGTCGCACCAGCCTTCCCGTGGGGTCGATCATCACTCTGCTGGACCGCTCCTAGCCGGAGGGCGCAGGGGCTTGTCGCCCCGGCCGATTGGCTCGGCGGCTCGGACGGCGGCGGCCGTCGTTGGCATACTCCCGCCATGGCCGATCCAGACGCGCTTGAGCGGCGCCCCGATCCCGCGAGTGCCGCGAGGCCCGATTCGCGTGCCGATCGAATGAGCGAGCAGGCTCCGCCGCGTCCGCTGTGGCGCTACCGCCTTGCCAGGCTCGTGTCCCGCTGGGGGACGCGGCTGCTGTTCCGGGTTCGAGTCGAAGGGCTGGAGCGTCTGCCGCCCGGGCCCTCGATCCTGTGCTTCAACCACCAGAATTGGATGGACCCGATCTTCGCCATCGGGGCCCTGCCCCTACCCCCGCGGACGAGCTTCTTCGGCCCGCAGGAGGAGGACATGCGGGTCGGGCTACGGAACCGATTCATGCGCTGGCTGGGCCTGGTCGTTCCGTTCCGCCCGGGGCGGCGCGGGCTGGCCGCGGCCGTGCGCCGGGTGGACGAGCTCCTGGCCTCGGGGGAGCGGCTGGGCGTCTTCGGCGAGGGGCGGATCCACTCTGGAGAGGCCGTGCTCCTGCCTCTGGAGGAGGGGACGGCGTACATGGCCATCCGCTGCCGCGTACCGATCGTTCCGGCGGCCATCAACGGTACCAGCTGGCTGGCCTTTCGCCGGCCGGTGCGGCTCCGATTCGGCGAGCCGATCGATCCGGCCGCCCTGGCTGGCTACGAGCAGGCTCAGGCTGTAGCGGATCTCACGGCTGAGGTCGGTCGGGCGATCCTGGCCCTGGTGAGCGATTTCCCGGATCCCTCGCCCTCGCGCTGGATCGGCGGCCGCTTCACGGAGCTGTTCAATGATTGGCCGGAAGGGTCGCGACCACCCGTCCCCCCGCGCGATGCCGGCGGTTGACGCCTTGGTCGGGACGGTCCGGCGCTGACCCGAGCGAGAGTCTGCGATACTTCGGCGGACACGTAGTGGGAGTAGTAGTGGGCGCCACGAGCCTTGCCTCCAACCCGACCGAGTACAAGAAACGGCTCACTCAGCAGGAGGATGGCCAGCTCGACGCCTGGGTGGCCGAGTTGATGCGTGACGTCGCCCGGCGGCGGGGCGTGGTCCAGGTCCTGGCCGGCTTTCGCAAGGCGGCGCGACTCGACGAGGCGGGGTTGCAGCGCGTCTACGCCCGCGGAGGTGGCGCGCCGGCCACGGCCGGCCGGGACGCTCAGGGGCAACTCATGCTGCCGGCCATCGCCCTCCATTTCCTGGTGCCCGGCCTGAGGGCCGAGGCGCCCGACGCGCGGGCAAGGCTGATCGACTACCTGGCTGCCAACTTCCACGAGATCGTCTATATCTGATCGGGCCGGGCCGAGTCTGCCTGACCGAACTCGAAGCTGCCGCTACCCGCGATCATGGCAGCTGCGCGCAGCTGCCACTACTCGCCCGTGCCCCTACGGATCAGGCCGATCGCGTTCTCGATACGGACGCGGGCGATCATCAGGTACTTGACCAGGTTCTGGCGGTCGCGCTCGTCGATGGTGTTCATCACATCTGACTGCAGAAGCGCGATCATCTCTGTCAATGCGTCGTTCATCTTCGTTCGAGCTGCGATCAACGAGTCGTCCGAGAGTGGATCCTTGGGCGAGATTCGAGTCCAGTTGGCCTCGGCTTCGGCCGCGATCTCATCCTCGATCGTGCCCGGCGCCTGTCCGTTTCCGTCAGCCCCCTTCGCCGCCCGCTTGCGGTGGCCGGCCTGATCTATCTTCTCGCGCAGCTTGACCAGCGACAGCTCGCCCCGGGCGACGGCGTCGGCCAGTCTCTTGCGGCGGCGGGCATCGGTCACTTTGAGCAGCTCGTAGGCGTGCGAGAGCGTGTCCTTCCTCGCGGTGACCAGATCGCGGATTTCCTGCGGGGCGTCGGCCAGGCGAAGACGGTTCTCGAGGTAGCCCTTGTCCTTGCCCAGCTTCTGGGCCAGCTTGCGGATGCTGTAGCCGAACTGGCGAATCATCCGATCGTAGATGAGAGCCTCGTCCAGGGGTGAGAGGTCCTCGCGCTGGAGGTTCTCGATGATCGAGATCTCCAGGGCAGTCTCGTCGTCGACCTCCTCGATGAGGGCCGGTATCACGTTCAGGCCGGCGGCCACGGCGGCCCGCCATCGGCGCTCTCCTGCGACGAGCTGGTAGCGACTGGCCGATTGAGGGCGGACGAGGATCGGCTGCAGGACGCCGTGCTCCTTGACCGACGCGGTGAGCTCGTCGAGATTGCCCGGGTCGATCGAGAGGCGCGGCTGGTTTGGGTTCGGATCGACGCGATCCACCGGGACGTTGCGCACGGCAGCGGGCCTGACCTGGGTGTTCTCGTCGGCGTGCAGAAGGCTGAGCACGCCCGCCGACAGCTCGTGGCCGCGTTCCTCGTTGAGACGGGCCGACGCCGCGGCCCGGAAGTCTGGCTTAGCCAAGAGAAATGACCTCCTTAGCCAGGTCGCGGTAGTTCTCGGCAGCTTCCGAGCTGGCGGCGTAGACCGTGATCGGCTGGCCCGTGAGAGGGGCCTCGCCGAGCTTCACGGCGTTGCGGATGATCGTCTCGAAAACATGGTTGCCGTGGTCCTTCATCTCGTCCAGCATGTCCCGGCCCAGGACGGTGCGCGGGTCGTAGAAGGTCGGGAGGAGGCCCATCACCCGCAGCTCCTTGTTGAGCTTGGAGCGGATGGTGTTGATCACCTTGACCAGCGCAGCCAGGCCCTTGAGGGCGTAATACTGGGTCTGGACCGGGATGATCACGCCGTCGGCGGCTACCAGCCCGTTGATCGTGAGCAGGCCCAGCGTGGGCGGGCAGTCGATCAGGATGTAGTCGTAGTTGTCGCGAGCCCAGTCGTCGATGGCTTCGGCCAGGGCGTACTCTCGCCCGATCTGGCTCATCAGATCCATCTCGGTGGAGGCCAGGTCCAGGGTGGCCGGAGCGACGTCGATGTTGCGGGTCTCCGCGCCGGTGATGACCTTCCTGAGGCGGAGGCGTGGCTCGCCCAGGACGTTGGCCATCGAGGCCTCAAGGGTGGCCGGGTTGATGCCCAGTCCTACGGTCAGGTTGGCCTGGGCATCCATGTCGATGCACAACACCTGGAGGTTGCGCTCGGCCAGGGCCCCCGCCAGGTTGATCGCCGTGGTCGTCTTCCCCACGCCACCCTTCTGGTTCGCGATCGCGATGACGACGGCCACGGCTGTATCACCTCACTCTGGCTTCTGACGCTTGGACGGATGGGCCGATTCCGACGGGACGGGCGGTTAGTGCGGTGGGGCGATGCTACAGCAGCGATCCGGGGGCATCGGTGCTTATCCACAGCGCATTTGGGTTGTTCACCGATTCTGTGGATATCGACTCCGCAGCCATCCACCGCGCGGCCCGGTCCTCCGGGAGCCTCCCGACGGCCCCGGGAGCCCCCGCGGCGAAGGGGTGTCTTTGCGCAAAGACACCCCCTGGCCCGGTGCCCGACGGGCTGCGGCTGGCGCTCCGGGCCGCCTCCGTGCCATCATCCACCGGCACGCGGGGAGCCGCAGCAGACCGCCAGAGAGAGAGCGAGAGGAAGCCGAACGTGTCCGAGGACAAGGGCGTGACCAGCGGGGCAGGGAAGGCGGAAGCCGCCGATCCGGGTCGCGACCGCTGGCGAACCACCGCGCGGGCCAAGGCGCTGGCGCGCTCGCCGGAGCGCCAGGAGCGCTTCCTGACAACCTCCGGCATCGAGATACAGGACCTGTACACGCCGGCCGACGTGGCGGGCCTCGACGAGGACCGGGACCTCGGCCGCCCCGGCGAGCACCCGTTCACGCGAGGCGTCCAGCCGACCATGTACCGCGGCCGCCTGTGGACGATGCGCCAGTACGCCGGCTTCTCCACCGCCGAGGACACCAACCGGCGGTTCCGATTCCTCCTGGAGCAGGGCCAGACCGGCCTGTCGGTGGCCTTCGACCTGCCGACCCAGATGGGCTACGACTCGGACGTGCCCCAGGCGGAGGGCGAGGTGGGGCGAGTCGGCGTGCCGGTCAGTTCGCTGGCCGACATGGAGGTTCTGCTCGACGGCCTGCCGTTGGGCTCGGTCAGCACGTCCATGACGATCAACGCCTCCGCGGCCGTCCTGCTGGCAATGTACGTGGCGGCGGCCGAGAAGAACGGCGTGGAGCGGGCTCAGGTCAGCGGCACGACCCAGAACGACATTCTCAAGGAGTACATCGCCCGCGGCACCTACATCTTCCCGCCCCGGGCATCGATGCGGCTCGTGACCGACATCTTCGAGTTCTGCTCGAAGGAGTTGCCGCGCTGGAACACCATCAGCATCAGCGGCTACCACATGCGCGAGGCTGGGGCGACCGCGGCCCAGGAGCTGGCCTTCACCCTGGCCGACGGGATCGCCTACGTCGAGGCCGCCCTGTCGCGTGGCCTCGACATCGACGCCTTCGCGGACCGGCTCAGCTTCTTCTTCGCATCCTGGAGCGAGCTCTTCGAGGAGGTGGCCAAGTTCCGGGCAGCTCGCCGGATGTGGGCCGGGATCATCAAGGAGAGGTTCGGCGCCAGGAGCGATCGTTCGGCGGCCTGCCGCTTCCATACTCAGACGGCCGGCTCGTCGCTGACCGCCCAGTCGATCGACAACAACGTGGTCCGGACCACGATCCAGGCCCTGGCCGCGGTCCTGGGAGGCACCCAGAGCCTTCACACCAACTCGCGCGACGAGGCCCTGGCTCTGCCGACTGCTGAAGCGGCACGGCTGGCGCTTCGAACTCAGCAGATCCTGGCCTACGAATCGGGTGTGACCGAGACTCCCGATCCGCTGGCCGGCAGCTACTACGTCGAATCGCTCACCACCGCCCTCGAAGCCGAGGCGAATGGCTACCTGGCCGAGATCGACGCCCTGGGCGGGACTCTCGCGGCCATCGAGGCCGGCTACCAGCAGCGCCAGATCCAGGAATCCTCTTATCAAGTCCAGCGGGCCATTGAGGCCGGCTCCAAGGTGGTCGTGGGTGTCAACAAGTTCAGCGACGAGGAGACAAGCACTCCACCGTTGCAGCGCATCGATCCCGAGGGCGAGCGCCGCCAGTGCGCTCGTGTCCAGCAGGTCCGTGCTGAGCGCGATGCATCTGCCTGGCAGGCGGCCCTGGGCCGGCTCGAGGAGAGCGCTCGCGGCGACGAGAACCTGCTGCCGCCGATCATCGAGGCGGTCAAGGCCTATGCCACGGTCGGCGAGATCTGCGATCGCTTGCGCGGCGTGTGGGGCGAGCACCGGGAGCTGATCACGGTCTGAAGTCGAGTAGCTGCCTATAGCTGCGCCCATCGGGAGGGCGGCAGCTACGCGCAGCTATGAGGGCTCTGCGATGCGTAGCTGTCGGCAGCTACCGGGGTCGCGGCATGATGGGATCGTCGCCTGCCGGCCGGCGCTTCCCGTACCATGATCCCCGTCGCCCGGCCGTTCCGAATCGCGGTCGCCGATGGAACGTTCGTCCGGTTCGAGAGCAGCCGCAGGAGACCAATGGAGCAGCTCAAGTCCGTACTCCCCGAAGGCCTGGGCATCGAGAAGATCGACCATGTAGCCGTCGTCGTTCGCGACATGGACACCGCCCTGGGCCTGTATCGGGACAAGCTCGGCCTGCCCGTGGACGCCGTCATGGACATGGAGTACGACCACGTCCTCATCGGCTTCCTGTCCCTGGGCGGCATCAAGATCGAGCTGGTCCAGCCCACCGACGACACGACCGGGGTGGCCCGCTTCCTCGAGTCCAAGGGTGAAGGCTTCCACCACATCTGCTTCGAGGTCCCGGACATCCAGGTAGCGCTGGACAA
>Ga0307422_1000228_pt1 | contig 33188 bp, 31 predicted proteins | sample SalMarWE160290MG_FD_202153 | JGI IMG/M metagenome (GOLD analysis project Ga0307422, IMG submission 202153) | Salt marsh sediment microbial communities from the Plum Island Ecosystem LTER, Massachusetts, United States - WE1602-90 | ecosystem: Environmental > Aquatic > Marine > Intertidal zone >...
ATTCTATGAAAAACAGGTTTTTATGGGTTGCTTTCCCCTACCACCGGTCAACGCTCACTTCGTTCGCTATAGACCAGGTGGAATTCTTTCTTTAAAACAGGACTAAAGTCCCTTACTGAAAAAGATGTTTTTTTTATGTTGATTGTTAATCTTATCATTTCTTTTGCATGGATAGGTTTATTGTCATGGTTTCCCACATATATACAGCAGGAAAAAGGATTTGGTCCAGAAGTTGCAGGATTGCTGTTTTCCATTGTTCTTTCAGGAGGTCTTTTACTAAAACCTGTTATCGGTCATCTTTCCGATAAAATAAATCGATTGTTGATAATGACCGTTTTGACAGCGCTTGCTTGCATATCTCTTTATGTTTTGACAATTTCAAATTCATTCATTGTCCTTGTAATTGTTTCATTTATGCTCTCTCAGACATCTGCTTTTTATCTTGTTCGCACCTCATATCTTATGGACATATGGCATTCAAAATCTGCTGGGACTAATTTAGGTGTATTTCGTTCGTTAATTATTCTTCTTGGAAGTCCCATATCTGCTTTGATTGGATGGTCAAAGGGGATTTATGAGTTTAATACAATTATTTTAATGATTTCTGCAGGTCTTTTATTTGCAGTAGCGTTGCTAGTGATCAGACTGATAAAGGAAGAGTGGGCAATTCTCAAAAAGTAATTTCAGTTGGGAGATTTTTAGATATTATCCAAAATTAGATGATACTGTATCAGGGCGTCTTTTGCTTTTCCAGAAAATGTGGCAAATGCATGCCTGTTTCTTGCATCTGATATATCCAATTACATAACTGGTGAAACCATCAATGTTAATGGAGGGGCATATATCCATTAGACAGTAACCAGATCAGTCAGAAAGAACTTCGTGTACTCGCAAACTCCTGATGCGTTGTTCTATTTTATTGGGCGAATTTATTCTGTCTTCTGTTATTATTCCTGTCAAATAATCCAAAGGCGTCAAATCAAAGTAATAATTCATTATGCTCACATTACCAAAACTCCTTGTCGATACCTCAGCAGGGTTTTTTTGTTTTTCAGGTTTAAATCGGTAATTGGCAGGAAGAATTTTTTCTGAACCACATAACGTATAGAAATCAACGCCCAATTTTTCTGCAGCCAATGCTAAGCCAAGAGTGCCAATTTTATTTATAAGTCCATGTTGAGATAAAGCATCAGCTCCAACAAATATCAATTTTGCCTCTGATAAAAAAGAGAAAATCGCAGAATCAACAACAAGAGTTGTTTTAATGCCTTGTTTACCAAGCTTTTCAGCTAGATCCAAACCTTCATTCATTGGACGAGATTCTGTACATATAACATGAAATGACTTGCCAATTTCATTTGCAGAAAGAAGTGCATTAAGAACAGTATCGCTGTACGAATGGACGATAATCACTGAATCATCCTCCATTAAATCTGCTGCTAGTTCACCTATTGATTGAGCCGAACTTTCTAGCTGGTCTATAAACTGCTGGCATTGATTACGGACAGTTTGTTTTATTTTTTCCTCATCGTCCAGCGTATCAATATCCAATAAAACCCCATTGGTCAAATTAAATATAGGTGCCATTGTAGGTTGTGCCTTTACTAATTTGCTGGCAGTCTGTTTTATATCTTCAGTAAGTTCAGATGCCGAAGAGACTATAATGTTGTCCACTAAAAACGTTAGCGATTCGGCTGCCTGTCTTGCAAGTTTTAAAGCCCCATCGGTGCTATTCAAGCGTATTTTTTCTATCCTGTCTTCAACACATTTAGGGAGCTCTGTAAAGGACTTTTCATTACGGTTCATTCTCTCCTCCTTAAATCAACAACTACCAATACGTACTAAATATTTTTGTCGCATGCTTGTATGAATCGATGACTAATTAAAGCACATTCAAAAAAGCAATGTTACATGGAGAGAGACGGTTAAAAAATAGCGGCCATTATTTGGTAACAGAGCATCCCATTTTCTCCAGCAATTCTTCCAATGATTTCATAGCATTTTCTCTTGTGCTAGGGAAGGATGCCATTTTAATTTTAAAATGAAAACAACTGCCTTGCTCCGTAAGTTTATACACACCATTCAATAAAAACTTTTTATCAAGACGAATGAAAAAATATCCATGGTCGTCTAGACGTAAGTCACGCTGTTTACATATCTTTTCTACGTCACGTCTACTTAAATTTTGAAAGATATTTTGAATCAACAGCCAGATATGTCTATGCCTGTGAATCTTCATGGACAAAATGTGAGTAACAGTCTGCTCAAAACCTTCTGCTTGCTTATGCCGAATAACGATTTTTTCTTTATCCAAATCAATGGGAAGGATCTCACTAAATGAATCATATATGCCACTTATGAAAGACGCATCTTTTTCAAATACTCTGGTTTCTATGCTGTGCACTAGCCGTTTCATGCACATGATGAAAATCCAAATATCTTATTAATATTGTGGGTTATTTACATGATACGTCAATGCAAGAGCAACCCATTCATTTCAACAATGTCTCAAACTATTAATTTTTAAAGTGAGATTCGTTCTGTTACATCGTACAGGATGGAAATGTGATGGAAAAAACAAATAGAAAAGAATTAGAACTATTGGAGAAACTCCTTGAGATTAATGAAAAGCAATACAGAAAATTATGTACCTTAACAGGCATATCAATATTTTTTCTTATACTGATTATGCTAGCAGCATTCGTCTGGCTAGTTTTGCCTTGAGGCACATCTTAGGATTTCTAACATCCTATATCTTGATCTGACTTGAATGTAAGATTTTTTGACATGAATTACAAGATTGAAGTTTGGATGGGGGACGTCTGATTATGAAGTAGAGATCAACAGGATTCCTAAAAATGAGACGAAAGACAAACTCAATAGAGCTATAGGGACAAAACAACAAGCAGAAACATCAAGAAGACCGTAAGAAATCACATATGGCAGAAAGACTATGGTGAAATGTTTCATGAGAAAAACGCGGAAAATGGCATATGTGCCATTCATTTTTTATAACATATGTGTTATAAACTATCTAGTATTTTCTTTGACATTCTTAGTTTTCTGTTCTTTTTGGTTTTGCGAGATACCAAAATCTTAGATTCTGACAAATCGGATATTATTCTGTACTTAGTCATATGGCTAAGATCGCATTCCAATCCTATATCTTTGCAAAGACCATCTACTGCCCTTATAGCACCATCAATGCTTGTTGATATTTTATCCCTGTGTTTGATGAAAACTACACTAACTAAACTAGCATAAGTCGATGATTTCATGACGCCTCACCCAAATATTTTGATATCACATATGATATATTTCATCTGGTTTTAAATATATGGTAATCCAAAGAATCTCTATTCAAGACATATTTTCATATCAAATATGATATAACACTTCCTAAATACTTTCTTCATTTAAAAAAATAGTGAAGGGAAACTATCATTTCTCACCAGCTAATATCACCGACCCGATAATGGTCAGCGGTCTGAAGTTCAGGCACCTCTTCCAGATAGACATTAGTGGACGTTGGAAAGATAAAAATAATTATCATAAGGAGGGAGCTTCAAACCACTGACCTCTATCACCGACCCATACCCTTTATATACGATTATGGATATTCGGGTCTCTTATGGCACTGTGGCAAGGTAGTTCAAAAAGAAGCAAAACAGGAAGAAGAATACGACATGCCCGAGGTAAACGAAAATTTGAAATAGGCAGAGAATCACAGCTAACTACTATCGGAGACACAAGATTAAAGAAAATACGGGCTTTGGGCAATAACAGAAAAACTAGAGCAAAAACAATAAACGTGGCCCATGTTGTTGACCAGAAAAACAACAAAACCACTAAAGCAGAAATAAAATCTGTCGTAGGAAATCCTGCAAACTTAAACTACATAAGAAGGAATATCATCAACAAGGGTGCAATTATCGAAACAAACCTCGGAAAGGCCCGAGTGACTTCTAGACCAGGGCAAACTGGAACGGTAAATGCCGTACTGATATCTGAATAAATCAGTCGTGACATACATGGTCTCTAAAGGTGAAGGTAAATGGGTCATCTGGCCAGTCTATTTTAACAAATCGATTTCTAGATTAAATGGTAGAAGGATCGCTAAGAAGTATGCTACCGAAAAACCATCATCGGAAGGTATTGCAAAAGCTGCAAAATCACTTGGGATTAACCCAATTTTAGAAAAAAAATGCTCACACCCAAAAAAACACTGGAAGAAAGAAGGGAGAATACTAGTTGACCAAAGTGAATCCAAGAGCAAACTTTTATTACAAATTGCTAAAAGACTGTAATCACCAAAAAATATTTTAGAAAAACATTTGGCAAAGGTTAAATACAATATTTACATTTTTTAATATATAAATACAATATCCAATCAAAAACTATGGGGGCAAAAAACATTTCAAACAGTTGTGCTAGGGGAAAAACTAACCTGAAGAAAAAATGGTTAAGTCTAATATTAATCTTAAGCATCATAATTTCCACTTTACCATACACCACAGTAAGTAATGAAGGAAATGAAATTGAAAAAGACTACCACCAACCCATAGAAAAGCTCCAATGGCTTTCACCTAATGGGGAATTACCTAGTACATATAAAGAATACATAGAGGCGCATCCACTTAAAAGAGCCATATTCTCAGCACCTAGAAACAATGATTGTGCAACTCAATCTTTAGACCCAATATCATTACTAATAGATAGTACATTATACTCACAGATTGTGACAGGCATGAATCAATATGTTATCGATTTGGAATCAGAAGAATCATCAGTTTTCATAGAAACGGTTTCCGGCGGTACCCCTAAAGAAATTAAAGATTGGATAAGGCAACGTTACAATTCAGGGTGTAAAAGTTTTGTTCTTATCGGAGACATAACATCTGCATGGGCAGAGGTTTCAGGCGCTGTATTTCCCTGTGATTTGTTTTATATGGATCTTGATGGCAAATGGGAGGACACTGACCGAAACGGAGTCTATGAAAAGCACAGCACAGGCAGCGGCGATATGGGACCCGAAGTATATGTAGGTCGCATCTACGCACATACCCTTAATTACGACACTGAAGCAAACATGGTCAATGACTATCTCTCTAAAATCCACGCATATCGATATGGAGAATTAACGCAACCATGGCGTGGACTAGAATACGTAGATGAGGACTGGTATGACATGAACGTACATCTAGATCTAATCTATGGAAGAAATGTCACCCGTTATGACCAAGGGCATTATACCACAGGAGAAGACTATCTAAACCAAATGGATTTAGGGCAGCACTTTGTACAAGTTTGTGCGCACAGTTATTCCGGAGGACACTATTTCAGTACAAAGCCCACTGAATCTGCGTCATATGCTCATGTTTATGTATACAGCCCAATAGACAGAGCTGCAAAATTGCTTCTAGGCTGTGATGACGGCATCAAAATCTGGCTTAATGGAAATAACGTTTATACAAATGATCGGTATGGTGGATGGATCGCAGACTGGTATAAAATAGATGTAAATTTAAACGCAGGATGGAACCGTCTATTATGTAAAGTAAGCCAATCGGGAGGAGAGTATAAATTTTCTGTCAGATTTACTGACACCGATCTCAACACATTTGATGATCTTGAATATCAAATTAACAACCCTGAAGCATATGCTAGAAGCGCCCCATTTATACGAAGTTGGCTTCTAAATGGATTTCATCAAGACATCTCTGATAATTTTTATGAATATTTGACAACAAATTATCTTGATACAAATGAAGCATCCATTGACCCAAACGAAGGTGATTCAATGGGTGGAAAAACATGGACGAGATATGATTCAGGCAACCCATATGTAGATATGGGAGAATATTCAAACGATGCAGATTTTGGCGTTTGCTATGCACATGTAAATGTGTATGCCAACACAAAGAAAACTTGTCAATTATGGATGGGTTACGACGACGGAGCAAGAGCTTGGTTGAACGGTGAAGAGATTGTTTATGACAATCGATATGGCGGTTTTGAAGCAGATGTAACAAAGGTCGACGTAACATTGACTGCTGGAGAGAATCGCCTTCTAGTAAAAATCTCTGAATGGATGGGAGGTCACGGATTCGCTGCTCGTTTCTGTACGTCAGATGGAAGTGAAGTTGATGGGGTCACATATAACCCAGAACCTACACCGACAACATACATTGGTACTTGGCTGATTAATGGCCCATATCTCAACCAAGATGAAACAACCAGATTAAAAACAGATTATCTTGACGGCGAGAATACTGTAACGCCTAGTGAAAATGATTCTGCCCCACATGGCACATGGGATCGGGGCATAGGTGACGGTTGTCCCTTTAATCTTGCATCATTTTTTGACGAGGGTGATTGGGTATACTCAGAAACAATACAACAACGAGATCCCCCAGTATTATTCTATAACCTCTTTTCATGTGGACCGGGACGGTTTACAGATGATAACTACCTTGCAGGCTCATATATCTTTCATACAACATATGGGTTGATTACAATGGCTTCCGCAAAAAGTGGAAGTATGCTATACTTTGATGACTTTACTGATCCGCTTGGCGAAGGGAAAAGCATAGGAGACGCATTTCACGAATGGTTCGATGCTCAGGCACCATTTGCATTGTGGGAAAAAGAGTGGTATTATGGCATGGCGTTGTGTGGCGACCCAACTTTGCATATTTTCAAAGGGGCAAACTCAGAACCGCACATTACAATTACCAAACCAGATGATGCGATATATGTTAAGGATAACAGATTAATGTCCTTTTTTACACCAACAATAATTGGGGAAATAACCATTGAAGCTTGTATTACCAATGAAGGTCATGGAATCGACCATGTTGATTTTTTTGTAGACGAAGGGCTAATATCAATGGATGATGAATCTCCTTATGAATGCCCATGGGATGAGAAAATCTTTGGGCAGCATACATTAAAAGTTATTGCATATGATAACAATGAAAGCGAAACAACAGATGAGGTAGAGATAATAATCCTTAATCTAGATATCATATAAAACAATGGAAACAGAACATTTCTCACATTTCATTCTGTTCAGATAACTAGGATTAAAACAATAAACTATTTGTGCTTATTTTCTATATTTTAGTTTATGCTCATATTTGTCCATGGGATTAATGATTATGCCAGTGAATGGGAACCTTTTGTGAATTACTTTAGTAAAAAAAATTATTCATGCAAAGCAATAAATCTAAGAGAAGGATTAAATCTAAGAAAAACACATTTTAGAGATTATGTAGACAAAGTAAAAGAAATGACAAATCCCGAAGATATATTGATAGGGCATTCAATGGGAGGGTTAATCGTGCAGAAAATTGCAGAGGAGACCACAATTAAAGGTGGCATTGCTATATGTTCTGCCCCTCCAAAGGGCATAAAATTTAGGAATGTGAACCTCTCTACAGGATTAAGGTATTTACCAAATATTATTATAAAAAAATCCTTTAAGCCGTCATATGCACTGTGCAGAAAACTGTTCTATAATTCTGTAGATGAAAAAGAAGCGAAAATGCTTTATGGAAAGTTAGGAGAAGAATCAAATACTGTTATGTTCGAATTGTTTATGAACAAAATTGCCGTAGACGAAACAAAAGTTAACTGCCCACTCCTATTTATTGCCACCAAAAATGACATATCTTGTACCCCAGAAATGGTTCAGGAGATAGCAAACAAATATGATTCAAAATATGAAGTGTATGAAGGCTGCCATGAAATTTTTGTAAATTGGCAAGATATTGCTGACGGAATTTTGAATTTCATTACAAAACTGTAAACTGCCGACGCGAAATAATTTTAACCGTGATAAACAGAGTAATGATTTTGGAGAAATGAATGATAAAAAAGTATAGTTTTAAATTAATGCTTCATTTAGTAAATGTAATAAAGTTATAGACTTAATTTATTAATTTACAAAGTTAACGATAAGTTTTTGTGTTAGCATGACACACGATATCAATGTCAACATCATTGATACACTATGCCTAGCACACAATTGAACATATAGTGATAGATAATATTTAGCATGCGTTAATATTATAACCCCAAACAAAATTTAGAATACTGGATGGATGCAAAAACCATTAGAACAGCAATTTATACTAGGGTATCCACTGAAGATCAAGCTAAAGAAGGATTCTCACTAGATGCACAACTTGATAAACTTAGATCTTACTGCAAGGCAAGAGATTGGGAGATAGGAGGAGAATACATAGATGATGGATATTCAGGAAGATATATTAAACGTCCGGCTTACAAGCAAATGATGGACGAGCAAGACAAATGGGACATTCTTCTAGTAATCAAAATGGATAGGATTCACAGAAATTCTAAAAATTTCATGTTAATGATGGAAGAACTAAAAAAACAGAAAAAAGAGTTTGTCTCAATGACAGAATCACTTGACACGTCAACAGCTATGGGACGATTTGTCATGGATATCATTCAGCGTATCGCACAACTTGAATCTGAACAAATCGGCGAAAGAGTATACATTGGAATGGAACAAAAAGCTAGAACAAATAGCGGTATGCTAGGGTTTAATATACCCTATGGCTACAATTATATTGATGGGAAATTAATCGTCAATCTAGATGAGGCCAAAAATGTTAAAAATATTTTTGAAATGTATAGAAAAGGTCTAAGCATGAAAGAAATATCTAATAATCTCAATTTAAGGAAAATCCCAACCAAATTGAATAAGACGTGGGGTGCTCAGACGGCATCTCTAATTCTAAAAAACCCGTTATATTGTGGGTATCTACACTGGGAAGACTATTTAAATCCTAGTGATCATGATCCAATAATAGAAAAAAATGTTTTTAATGAGGTACAACAAATTATTCAAAAGAAAAACATTAAAACAACCAATAACTCAAAGATTTTTATAATTGAAGATTGAGCATATACAAAATATGAGAAAAAATGATTTTTCGCAATTGGTAAAAAACCACTCTAAAAGGAGCTGACTGTCAACGCGAGAGATGTTGGTCAAGAACGTCATGAAAAAAACTATTGAAAAAGGAGAATGTTCTGGTTTTAATATTCCTTATGGTTGCGAATGTGAGCATGATATTTTAAAAGTTTTACAAAATGAGTCAAATACTTAAAAATCTATTTTATTTTTGGCATTTATCAGGAGAAAACATGGGTGAAATTGTAATAATGCTTAATTCTAGTAAAATTCCTACAAAAAGAGGGGGGTTTTGGGCGAAAAAGGCTATTTCTACAATATTAAAAAATCCAGCATATTGCGGATACTGTTAATTCTAAAAAAATATCAAAAAGTAATCATTCAAAAATTATTGATATAGATACGCGCCACAAAGTTAAAAAATTAATTGTTGAAAAGAGCGGTAGACAAAAAAGCCATGATTTTAGCAAAAAATAGATTATAATGTCCTTTTTATCAAGTTCGGTAGACCGAAGTTGATAACATTGGATAAGGAGAAGGCATATTGTTCCTATGGGTTCCCCTCCTTGTGACAATAGAGGAACTTAATTTCGCTCCTTGGTACTTCTCCTTAGAAATAGCTAAATTCATGAAGAGTAGCTAATATTTCTATTGATCATGATAATTGTTATCAATTGTTTGAATGACATTCTCTATCACAAAAAGTGTGATATAAATTAGCATGATATCTAAATTTAAGCATTAGCCTTAATTAATAATGTAAATAATCTAATAAGATTTACAAAGTCATTGCGTCATCTAAATATTAGTAAAAAAATATTATTGTATAAAAGAAATATTTATATTGTCAATCATTATCACAGTATTTTCGAGTTAAATTAAGCTATATAGTTTAATAATTAATGTAGTTACATAATCATATTAATATAGACACTATTATTAGTTTAATTAAGCAAAACTTTTAATAATAACTACGAATTTATGGGAGAGTTAACATGTTTATAGTAATCATTGGAGCAGGTGGCATTGGAAAAAGACTAACTGAAATGGCCATTAAAGAAGGAAAACATAATGTCATCGTCATCGATAAAAATCAAGAACGATGCGAAGAAATCGCTAGAAAATATGATGCAGTAGCAATAAATGCAGATGCAACACAGGAAGACGCACTTAACGAGTCAGAAATAAAAAAAGCAGATGTGTTAGTTACCACAACAAAGGATGACGCAGTAAATCTTATGGTTATATCTCTCGCAAAAAACAAAGGCGTAAAACATTTAGTATCGGTGATCAACCAAGAAGAAAGCAAACCAATGTACATGGAAAAAAACGTAAAAATGGTAAAAAGCCCCAATGTTGTAATGGCTGAGCAGCTCTATAAATCCATTAAGCATCCAACTGTTGAGGAATATATGAATGTTGGAAAATATGCCGAAATATTTCGTATACCCATTGCTTCAGACTCGAAATTCTCAGGGAAAACCATAAAGAAAATTGGTTTACCCAAAAAAAGTCTAATAGTAGCCATTGAAAGAGACCATAAATTCATCATTCCTACAGATGATGTAGAATTATTTTCGGGAGATAAGGCAACCATTTTGGCACATAAAGATCAGGTAGACAGAGTCGCAGCACTATTCTCAAAGTAAATTGCCAACTAGAAAATATTTTAAGTTTTAGTCAAAGCTGGTTTGTAGCTCCTTACGCTACGGTTTTTGTTTTTAGTTACAACAGGCCTCGCAGACCATATCGACCAAGATGAAGATTTCCTCAAAAACACTATAAGATGAATTATGTTTCAAAATAAAGTATGGGTGGTGTTGACTGGTTCAAAAAAGCAATTATTTATCACATATTGATAGATCGGTTTGCAGGTTATACCTCTGCAAAAAACTGGAATAAACCAGTTTTTATCGGCGGGAACATAAAGGGAATTATCAAAAAACTACCTTATCTTAAAAAACTTGGCGTTAACACGTTATGGATATCCCCATTCTATAAAACCAGTACATATCATGGATATCATATAATAGATTTCTATCAAATTGATTCACACTTTGGCACCACTGAAGATTTAAAAAAACTCATAAAAACAGTTCACAATAACAATATGCATATAATTGCAGACTTTGTGCCAAACCACTGCTCAAAAAACCATCCATTTTTTAAGGACGTGCAAAACAACAAAAACAGCGAATATAAAAAATGGTTCTACTTCACCAACTGGCCCAGTGAATATCTATGTTTCCTAAGAATAAGCGACCTGCCAAAAATAAATCTCAATTATCCTCCGGCAAGCGAATACATAATAAATGCCGCGAAATATTGGCTTAGTTACGGATTGGATGGCTATAGACTTGATCATGTTATAGGACCTTCACATGATTTTTGGAAACAATTCAATTACGAGATAAAAAAGGAGTTCCCCCAAGCTGTTTTAATAGGAGAAGCCTGGATGTTGGGGATCAAATTTAGTGAACTCAAGACAATAAACATTAAATGGAAGTTTTTAAAATGGCTTTTTGGAGCATCTTCTGACAGTCTTTTAAAAGAGTATATTGGAGAACTTGATGGAGTGCTAGATTTTAAGTTTCAAGAAATGATTAGGGAGCATATTGCTTGGGATACTTCAGATTTGGCAAAGCAAAAATTTTATAGGAAAATTAAACTTCATTATAAAAAATATCCAAATAATTACTTTTTATCTACATTTTTAGACAATCACGATGTTAACAGATTCCTATTTGAATGCAAAAACGATAAAGAAAAACTCAAACAAGCAGCAGAGATACAATTCTCAGTAGACCAACCAGCAATAATCTACTATGGAACAGAAGTAGGCATGAGCCAAGAAAAGTCAATGCGGGAATTTCCCTCACATGGAGATTTACAGGCCAGAAGACCAATGAATTGGAAGCAACAAGACAGCGATTTAGTTTCTTTTTACAAAAAACTCATAGAAAAAAAGAGTTGAACTATAAACCAACGACATAAACAAATATGTGACAATGCGTTTCATTTCAACAAGATTGACATTCTAAGTTGACATCGATCAATTGAATACTTTCAATCATCCTCTTTTTACAAATATAAACTAGAGATGTTCTGCACATCTTTAAATTGGAGGATATGAAAATGATAGCATGGACATATAAAATCCAAGGAATTAACAGTACCATTATAACGAAAAATGTTGACTATGCCGAACAGAAAAGCAAGCTAGGCTATATTGTGTTCTGCAAACGGGAGAATAATATTTACAAATTTAATCACCAAACTATTCAAAAGAACAACGATGCATCCATACTATAATAGATAATACATATCATCTATAGTGGCCCATAATTTGCAACCAACAAAGATTAAAAAGGGAACTATATTAACAACGCCAGGGCGACTACTATGAATGCACCATCAAAATATGTTAGACAGCCTATAGTCAGCGTACTAGGTCATGTAGATCATGGAAAAACTACACTTTTAGATTATATTAGAGGAAGTAGTGTCGCATCAAGAGAATCGGGAGCGATTACCCAGCATATCGGTGCAACTGAAATCCCGATTAATGTAATATATAATGTATGTGGCGATTTACTTAAGGAAAAAAAATTTAGCCTTCCGGGATTGCTATTTATAGATACTCCAGGACATCATGCATTCACAACACTACGGGCCAGAGGAGGATCTCTTGCTGATTTGGCAGTATTAGTAGTTGACATAACCGAAGGTTTTAAACCTCAGACATATGAATCAATCAACATTTTAAAACAATACAAAACACCCTTTATTATAGCTGCAAATAAAATCGATAAGATTACAGGATGGACAAAGATCGACGGCATGGCCAAAACTCGAATAGAAAAACAACGACCAATTGTAAAAAACATGCTTGAAGACAACATCTACGAAATGATAGGGGCACTTTTCGAAAATGATATACAGGCAGACCTTTATTTTAAAATAAAAGATTTTAGAAAAACAGCAGCCATTGTACCAATCTCCTCAAAGACTGGAGAGGGAGTACCAGAACTATTAATGACTCTTGTTGGCCTTGCACAGCGATTTTTAGAGGATAAACTTCACACTGAAAGAGGTCCTGCAAAAGGAAGCATTCTAGAAGTAAAAGAAGAAGTTGGCCTTGGCACAACAATCGATACTATCATTTACAGTGGGACAATAAAAAACGATGATAAAATTGTAATTGGTACAAAGGGCGAGCCCATCACAACAAGCATAAAGGCCCTTCTCAAACCCAAACCGCTTGATGAAATACGTGATCCAAGGGAGCGCTTTGATAACGTAAAGGAGGTGCATGCTGCAAGTGGAATAAAAATCTCCTCACCAGATTTAGAAAACGTTATCCCTGGTGCACCTCTAAGGGTAGTACAAGATAATCTTGAAGAAATCATCAATGAAATAAAGAGTCAAACAAAGATAGACATTGAGTTAGACGAACAAGGAATCATTATTAAAGCTGATACAATAGGATCACTAGAGGCACTAATCAAGGAATCTAGAGACAAAGGCATAGAGATAAGAAAAGCAGAGATTGGAAATATTTCAAAAAGAGATATCGTAGAAACTGACGCTACGCTTGATCCGCTCAACAAACTTATCTTTGCATTTAATGTAAAATTATTACCTGAAGCAAAAGAAGAGCTGACAAAAACAGACATCACGGTATTCAATGAAGATGTAATTTATACAATAATGGAAAATTATGATGAATGGATTGAAAGGAAAAAGGCAGAACTTGAAAGAGAAAGAAGAAAGGATTATATCCATCCTGGCATGATAAAGATTCTACCAGAATATATTTTTAGAGTGAGTCATCCCGCAATTGTTGGTGTGAGAATAATGGCAGGAAGGATTAAAAACGAAATGAAACTGATGAAGGATGACGGGCGTTTAATCGGAAGAATAAAGGGCATCCAGTCGGACAACAAATCAGTAGATGAAGCAGTTCAAGGAGGAGAAGTTGCAATATCAATTGATGGCGTGACCGTTGGAAGACAGATCAAAGGAGGAGATATTCTTTATACTGACATACCGGAAAGCGATGCAAAAAAACTTGGAGAAATGAATGTTTTAAACATCGACGAAAAAGATGTGCTAAATAAGATTTTTGAAATAAAGCGTAAAACTGAGAAATTTTGGGGAATATAAACCAACAAAAACCCTAATAAACATCTTTTTAATACAGGTAACAAATGGCATCAGAAGGAATAAAGACCATCAAGACAGCAGAGGCGGCGGCAAACCAAGCCATAGAAAACGCAAAAAGGGATGCTGAAAAACTTATCAATGATGCAGAAAAGAAAAGAGAGAGGGAAAGAGAAAAAATCTTAAAAGCTGCCAGGGAAGAAATTGAAAGACTTCATAAAAATGCAGAAGAAGTGGCAGAAAAAGAGATACAGAAAATCAAAGATGCCAGTAAAAAAGATATTTCTAAAGTGAAAGCCTCATCAGATAAAAACATTTCAAGAGCCGTAGACCTAATTATAACGGGGATTGAAAAGGGGGAATGACCATATTATTTCCAGCTCCAATGAAAAAGGTTTCACTGGTTATCCATCAGAACTATGTAGAAGATGTTATAAAAAAACTTCATGAAGCGGGCTTAATGGAGATAATTGACATTGCAAAAAATGAGCCAGAAATATTAAAGGATACTGAAAAAGCATCAATGCATTCTGATGCAGGATTATGCACAAATTATGAATTGAGATTAACTCGATTAATAGATATTTTAAAGGACATCATGCCCAAACCCGGCGGTATGAAAGCTATGCTTCATCCCAAATTGCCGGAAATAAGAACGGTTGAAGATTGCTCTTTGGAAGAGATTTATTCTCTCATTGAAGGAACGCTTGCGGACATAGAAAAAAAGATACTTGACGATGAGAAAAAAATACAGGGAATTGACGAGAAAATAGAACACATATCAACTGATATCGAGTCACTAATCTATCTAAAAGATTTTGACATGGATGTCTCAGACATTGGTACGTCGGATTATATCATTGTTAAAGCCGGCAAAACATCTGATCTCTCAGCATTAAAAACTGAGATCAATAAACTAGATAAGGCAACTATTTACTCCAAACAGTTTGGGACGGGTAAACAAGTTGAATGGAGTGTTCTCATAGCTGCACATATCTCAGAAGAAGATAAAATTGAAAAGATATGCAGAGAAAAAATAACAGAGTTTGATCTAGGAGATCTGACAGGTTCACCAGAAAAAGCTTTAAAATCACTAAAAAAAGGAAAAAATAATATTGAAAATGAAAAAAAACAAATCATCTCGAATTTGCGTGTTTCTGCCGAGGAGCAGTTGCATGAGCTATTAGCCCTCCGAGAACAAATCAAACTTGAAAGAATTAGAAAAGAAGTCTCAAAGAATTTTGCAAAAACCAAGTCTACTTACATTATAATAGGTTGGACCTTAGAAGAGAATGAGAATGAATTGCAAAAATTAGTTTCAAATGTTGCAAAAGACTACATAATCTGTAATTTTGAAAAACCTTCACTCAATCCTGATAATCCTCCAACTCACATAAAAATACCAAAATGGGCAGGATCATTTGAGACCCTCCTTGAAATGTTTGCAACTCCAAAGTATAACGAAATAAATCCAACCATCATAATGGGCATTTTTTTCATATTATTCTTTGGTATTATGCTTGGCGACATAGGTTATGGCCTCATAATTCTTCTTATTTCATTGTTTGGATATATCAAGTTTTCAAAATACAAAACAATGATCAAAGATTGGTCCTTTTTGGGCATATGGCTTGGCCTTACAACTACAACTGTGGGCATCTTAACAAATAGTTTTTTTGGAGATTTGATCCCTCGCTTCATTTTTCACGACACGACTCAAACTCTTTATAGCATTACACTTGGAGGCGTACATTTCCCTGTTGAACCTATCCGTGACCCTCTTACCATTTTGACGATAGCGCTTGTCCTAGGTCTAATTCATCTCAACACAGGCATTATATTGGCCATTTACCAGTGTTGCAAAAACAGAGATTTCAAGTCATTAATGACGAAACATGTCTCATGGATACTTCTTCAAATTGGAGGGGGGGCACTTATCGGCGAGATGTTGCTACATATATGGAGTTTAGAAACAGCAGAATTCTACCTCTTCGCCATTCTCGTGATTGTAGGCATACTTTTACTATTAATGGATGCCGGTCCGCTGGGTTTATTTGACATCACGGGTTTTATTGGCGACTGGCTGTCCTACGCAAGATTACTTGCACTCGGCCTAGGAACAACAGGAATGGCACTTGCATTTAATGTAGTAGCAGAAATAATTCCTGACATGGTACCATTTATAGGAATAATATTGGTTCCAATCATCCTCATCGTTACACATCTTGCAAACCTTGGCATACAGGCCCTTGGCGCAGGAGTTCATTCACTACGGCTTCAATACGTAGAATTTTTCAATAGGTTTTATGAGGGAGGCGGAAAAAAATTCAAGCCATTCTCTATAAAAAGAAGATACACTAAAATCAAGATAGAATAAACCAAGAAGTGAATAATAGGAGATAGAAAATGAGAAAAGAAAAAATGAAAGGAAGAGCAACAATAGTAATAATGGCCATCCTAGCACTATTGATGACAACAGGGATCGCCGCAGCAGAGCCTTTAACAGGAGAAGAAGGAGCGACCCAATCAATGATTATAATAGGTTGTGCACTTGCTATGGGAATAGCAGGAATGGGATCTGCAATGGGTTTAATGCTAGCGGGAACATCTGCTGTAGCAGTAACCGCTGAGAAACCTGAACTGTTCGGTAAATGTCTGGTATTTCAAGTATTACCAATGACACAAGCAGTATATGGTCTGCTAACAGCCATCTTGCTGATGATGGGAGCCGGATTACTAGGAGGAAGCGGAACAGATCTAACCAATCCGATGCTTGGAGTATCTGCAATTGGAATAGGGCTAGTGGTAGGACTTACAGGCATATCAGCTGCCAACCAAGGTATGGTTGCAAGTGCATCTATTTCAGCAACTGCTAGAAACCCAGAAGTTGCCGCTAGGGGAATTATCTATACTGTAATGCCTGAAACCATTGCTATATTTGGATTGCTCGTTGGAATACTTCTGATGACAGGATTAGGATTGCTTTAAACGGGAAAGAATATGCCAGCAGAAAAAATCATAGAACAAATAAAGAAAGATTCACAGAAGAAAGTAGAACAGATACTAAAGGAAGCAGAGAGACAGGCTACCGATATTGTCAACGATGCAATAAAAAAGGCAAAAAAAGAATCTGAAGAAATACTTTCAAACGGCGAGAAACAAAGCGAAAGCATAAAGAAAATTCTGATTTCAAAAGCCAATCAAGATGCAAAAAGAAAGATTACAAAGGCAAAAGAGACCATAATTGAAGAATGCTTTGAAAAGGCACAACATAAACTAACAGATATCGGTGATAGAGAATATGAGAAACTTGCGACTAAATTGATAAAGGAAGGGAGCAAAAAACTTGGCGGAAATTGTACAGTACAAACATCCAAAAATGTTGACGAAAAAGTAGCAAAAAAACTTGGAATAAAGGCGACCGGCAAAATAGAGGCAACTGGTGGAATAATCCTTACATCAAGTAACGGCAAAATAACCTTGGATAATACATTTGAAGGTATTTTAAGGCGAGAAAAAGAGAGGATTAGAATAAAGGTAGGAAAACTACTTTTTACATGAAAACGGAGAGGACATTATTGTTTGAGATAATTTTTGACCCATACAACTATCCTTTCTGGATCTTTATAACTGCTGTATTAGTAGGGGCCATGTTGGTCATTTCACGTCCTTTTTCCACATATGTTAAATTTGCGTATCCTAACGCAAGGTTCGAAGCTGTGGGCAATCCATTCATTAAAGACAAAGAATTAAACCGTTTGCTAGATAGTAAGGATTTATCTGAATTTAAGGATTCGTTAAACACGCTGAAGGATTATGATATTACAGGCAAGAATTCTCAAGAAATTCAACAGTCACTGGATGATGCCCTCATTCAAACTGTGGACATCTCTAGAAAAGACAGTGCTAAAAAAATGAATGAGTTTTATGATATATATCTTGAGAAAATCGACGCATACATGATTAAAAACGAACTTAAGAACAAATTAAATGGCAAAGAGATAGATAAAACAGTTGCAAATAGCGCCATTTTACCAAAAACCAAACAAATATTGGAGGAACTTGCTGCCGCGGAAAAGGATAAAATTCCAGAAATACTTAAAAACTATGGTTTTGGTCTTGAAGTAACCGATGCAGTTTTAGATGATGAAAACGATTTTTTAGCTTTAGATACTGCAATAGATAAACACATTATTGAAAGGTTACAAAAGGTAAAGCTCCCGCACAATTGTGAGAAGGGAAAACAAAAATTTGTTAAACGAACGATCGACATAAACAACATCAAAAGAATCCTAAGAGCGAAACAGCTTTCATATGATGAAAAAACCTGCTTGAGCTTGTTTTTGGGAGATGGGCAAGAAATCGCCGCTTGGAAATTCAAAGAAATGGCACAAACAGACAAAATTTCGCAGATCATTTCCAGTCTTGAAGGCACCTCATATTTTGATATATTAAAAGATTCAATAGAAGAATACAATAAGGAAAGATCTGCGCAAGTATTAGAAAATTCACTTGACAGACTTTATTTAAAACTTGTAGAAGATATCTCCACACAAAATTACGTTAACATTGGACCTACTATTAGATTCCTTGTTTCAAAAGAATTCGAAATAAGAAATCTAAAAATAATTGCAAAGGGCATAGACGAAAACATACATCCAGACACCATCAAAAACTTTCTAATTATGGAGGCGAACTAATGAAAATAGCAGGCATCTGCGATAAAGATACAGCAGCAGGTCTGCGACTTGCTGGAATTGAATATCTGCGTATTCCTGATGGAGATGCATTAAAAATTTGGAACGAAATATCAGATAGAAATGATGTTGGTGTTGTTTTTATCACTGAGAAAATTGCTGAAGACATAGGCGAAAGATTAAACGATTACAGGGTAAGAAATATCCTTCCCATTATTGTAGAGATACCAGATAAAAATGGACGTAGAAAAGATCATGTGGATTATGTTTCACATTTAATAAAAAAAGCAGTTGGAGTTGAAATTAGTAAAGAAAGATAGATTTGGAGGCTATAAAAGATGTTAAAAAAACCATCAGAAGGAAGAATAGTTAGAATCTCTGGTCCAGTCATAGAAGCGGACGGTATGCGTGGAGCAAAGATGTACGATGTTGTAAGAGTGGGAGAAGAGAATCTTATCGGCGAAATCATTCGTTTAAATGAAGATGTCGTTACTATTCAGGTATATGAAGATACCAATGGTTTGAAACCCGGCGAAAAAGTCGTTTCAACAAATATGCCTCTATCTGTTGAATTGGGACCTGGACTGTTGACAAATATTTATGATGGTATTCAAAGGCCCCTGCCAACGATATATAATCAAACAGGAGATTTCATTGAACGCGGTGTAGAGGCCGATGCAATCGATAGAAAGAAGAAATGGCATTTCAAACCAACTGTCAAAGCCAGCGATAAGGTAAAAGGTGGCGATGTTCTTGGGGAAGTACAGGAAACCTCTATTATCATGCATAGAATCATGGTTCCACCAGACATTGAAGGTACTGTATCATCAATAGAAAAGGAGGGTGAATTTACCATTGAAGACGACATTGCAGCAGTTACAACAAAGCAAGGTGATGTGAAACTCCAGATGCTTCAAAGATGGCCGGTTCGTAAAGGCCGACCTATAAAAGAAAAATATGATCCATCCATCCCGCTAATTACCGGTCAACGTGTTGTAGACACCTTTTTCCCGATTGCAAAAGGCGGTACAGCTGCAATACCTGGTGGTTTTGGCACGGGAAAGACAATAATGCTCCACCAGCTTGCAAAATGGAGTGATGCCCAGGTCGTTATCTATGTAGGTTGCGGTGAACGAGGAAACGAAATGACTGATGTGCTGAGAGAATTCCCAAAACTAGAGGACCCTAAGACCGGCGAATCATTGATGAACCGAACTGTACTTATCGCAAACACGTCAAACATGCCTGTTGCCGCTCGAGATGCAAGTGTATATACTGGCATTACAATTGCAGAATACTATCGAGACATGGGATACAACGTTGCACTTATGGCAGACAGCACCTCTCGACTAGCAGAAGCGATGAGAGAGATCTCCGGTAGACTTGAAGAGATGCCAGGCGAAGAAGGATATCCTGCATATCTTGCATCAAGACTTGCAGAATTCTACGAAAGAGCAGGCAGAGTCAGACTCATGGGTTCTAAAGACAAAGAAGGTTCCGTATCTGTTATAGGAGCGGTTTCACCTCCAGGAGGAGATTTTTCTGAGCCTGTTGCACAAAACACCTTGCGAATTGTAAAGGTATTCTGGGCACTTGACTCAGATTTAGCAGATAGGAGGCATTTCCCGTCAATTAATTGGCTTAAATCATATTCATTATATCTTGATACAATAGGTTCATGGTGGAATAAAGGCATTGGTAAAAACTGGCTTCAACTTCGAAACAAAGCCATGACACTACTTCAGAAAGAATCCGAACTTCAAGAAATAGTGAAACTTGTAGGTCCTGATGCTCTTCCACCAAAGGAGCGAGCTTTTCTAGAAAGTGCAAGAATGATAAGAGAGGATTTTCTTCAACAGAGCGCATTTCACGATATTGACACATATTGTCCAGAAAAGAAACAATATGAGATGTTGAGAATTATGTCAAAATTTTCAGATTTAATTCAAAATGCCGTTGAAAAGAATGTTCACATGGATGATATACTATCTATAAGGTCCCGTGAGAGTTTAGCTAGAATGGGGACTGTTTCAAACAAGGAATTTGAAAAAAGATTTAAAAAGGTAGAGCAAGACCTTGAAAAGGAAATAGAATCTCTTATTAGGGAGGTGAAATAAATATGAGCAATAAAGACATAGAATACACAACGATTTCTGAAGTTGCAGGCCCCTTAATAATCGTCGATGGCATAAAAGATGTTGCATACAATGAGGTCGTAAAAATAAAAACTTCGTCTGGCGAGGAACGTACAGGTCAGGTTCTTGAAGCGTTTATGGATAAAGCAATCGTTCAGGTATTCGAAGGAACAAAAGGATTGGATACTGATAAAACATCAGCACGATTCATTGGAGAAACCATGAAACTGGGCGTTTCAAAGGATATGCTCGGAAGAATATTTGATGGGACAGGCAATCCAATCGACGATGCACCACCAATCATACCTGAAGATAGAAGAGAAATTAATGGCAACCCTATAAATCCCTACTCAAGAGAATATCCAAGAGAATTTATTCAAACAGGCATCTCCACCATCGATGGGCTCAATACATTGGTACGTGGTCAAAAATTGCCCATATTTTCAGGTTCTGGACTGCCTCACAACAATCTTGCTGCCCAGGTAGCAAGACAGGCAAAGGTGCTTGGAAAAAAAGAGAAATTCGCTGTTGTATTCTGCGCCATGGGAATAACAGCGGAAGAGTCAAATCTCTTTATCAAAGATTTTGAAAACACAGGTGCCCTAGAAAGAACAACGATGTTCTTGAATTTAGCTGACGACCCGACGATCGAGCGGATTATCTTACCACGTATGGCACTTACCTGTGCAGAATACCTTGCCTTTGATCTTGATATGCAAGTTCTGGTCATACTCACAGATCTAACAAACTATGCTGAGGCTTTGCGCGAGATTGCAGCAGCAAGAGAGGAAGTACCTGGAAGAAGAGGATATCCTGGTTATATGTACACAGATCTTGCAATGATCTATGAGCGAGCAGGTAGAATTAAAGGTAAAAAAGGATCAATTACACAGATACCAATGCTTACAATGCCTGATGACGATATTACTCACCCTATACCGGACTTGACAGGTTACATAACAGAAGGTCAAATTGTTTTAGAACGAGGGCTTCACAAAAAGGACATCTATCCACCCATTGCAGTTCTGCCATGCCTATCGCGTTTAATGGATAGAGGCATCGGAAAAGACAGAACACGTGAAGATCATGCAGGTGTTTCAAACCAATTATATGCTGCTTATGCAGAAGGATGCGATCTTAGAGATCTTGTAGCAATCGTGGGAGAAGATGCACTATCTGAAAGAGATCAAAAATTCCTGAAATTTGCCGATGAATTTGAGAAGAAATTTGTTGCACAAGGAGATCACGAAGACAGAAGTATCGAACAAACGCTTAACATAGGTTGGGAACTGTTTTCATCTTTACCTAAATCTGAACTCAAAAAAATTGATGAAAAATACATTGAAAAATATCTTCCAAAAGTAGAAAAAGAAAAGAAGAGTAGTTAGGATGGCTGAGCAGATACTTGAAGGTGTAAAACCAACAAGGATGGAACTCCTTGAAATTCGTAAAAAACTTACGCTAGCTGAGAAAGGGCACAAACTGCTCGAAGAAAAGCGAGATGCATTAGTAGAAAAATTTTTTGGGATTATAGATGAAAGGAATCAATTATCTAAAGAAATTGATGAAAGGTTCAAAGATGCTTTTCTTTCACTTATACAATCTCAAATGATCATTGGAGAAAAAAGAGTAAAGGAAACTTCAAATCTAACTAAAGAAATCGGTGAAATATCCTTTGAAAACGACAATGTAATGGGAGTTAAAATCCCCAGAATGAATAAAGATGACATAAAAATTACCAGAAATCCAGCATACAGCTTCTCTGAAACATGTGCAAGACTTGATGATTCGCAAAGAAAATTCAGCGAATTACTATCAAAGTTGCTCGACCTTGCCAATTTGGAAGGGCGCATCAAAAGCCTGGCGGTCGAAATCGAAAAAACCAAACGAAGAGTCAATGTGCTAGAAAACAATTTAATTCCCAAGTTACATGCCACTCAGAAATACATTGAAATGCAACTTGAAGAACGGGAACGGGAAGATTTTTTTAGAAGAAAGCGAATTAAGGCCTTAATGGAGTCGAAAAAAACTTAACATGATTTCACTAGATGATGATCCAATATTGGGAAGATTTTTTGATACGCCCCAAAAGAAAGCAAAATGGCTTGTCCGCATCAAAATAGCATATATTACTTGGATAATCTTTGTAATACTGGGAATAATATCTTTATTTATATGGCATTTTATCAATTGAAAATGATTTTTAAAAGAAAAGTTGATATAGGAATCGATAATACCGAGGTATAAGAAATCTGAATGTTGCATTTATCCCGTATGTTTTTATAAGGTGTTGATAGAGTGGAAGAAGAGAAAAAGAAGAAAGAAACATCAAAAGATTCAAACAAGAAGGAGTTACCTTCAATACGTGATTGGATTAAAACTCAAAAATTCAAAACCACAGAAGACATTAAAGTACCTAAACTAATGCTGGATCAGGTTATTGGTCAAGATAATGCTGTAAACATTGTTAGAAAAGCTGCTGAACAAAAGCGCCATATAATGCTTATCGGGGATCCAGGTACTGGAAAATCCATGGTTGCTCAAGCCATGACTGCATTTCTGCCGAAGGAAGAATTAGAAGACATCATTGCATATCCTAACAATGATGACCCAAATACACCCCACATACGAGTTGTTCCAGGTGGGAAGGGCAAAGAAATAGTCAAGGCTCAAAGACAGGAAGCAAAAAAGAAAAAGGAACAACAGAGCAGCATGATCATAACCATCGTTTTTATGATAGTTGCATTTTCCATATTTGCTGCAATTTATCCAACATTTTCAGGAGGAGAGGCCCACCTAGAATATGCAATCTTTGGAGTTATTGCTGCTGTGATGATTTTTCTGATATTTTCAAGAGGTACAATGATGCAACGTCAAGGATTACAACAAGTCCCCAAGGTATTGGTTTCTCATGAAAAAACCGATTTGCCGCCGTTCATTGAAGCCACCGCAGCGCATTCCGGTGCTCTTCTTGGAGATGTGCGACATGATCCATTTCAATCAGCAGGCCTAGAAACCCCTCCACATCAACTGGTCGAAGCAGGAGCCATACATAGAGCGCACAAAGGCGTATTATTTATAGATGAAATCAACACATTGAATTTGCCCTCTCAACAGCATCTTCTTACAGCAATTCAAGAGAAAAAATTTCAGATCACTGGGCAGTCGGAACGCAGCTTTGGTGCAATGGTTAAAACAGAACCGGTGTCTTGCGATTTCATTTTGGTTTCTGCAGGAAATTTAGATGCGCTTAAGGGGATGCATCCTGCCCTTAGATCCAGAATACGAGGATATGGTTATGAAATTTACCTAAATAGCAATATGGATGATACTCTTGAAAACAGAAAAAGGCTTATTCGTTTTGTTGCTCAGGAAATCAAAAAAGACGGGAAAATTTCTCATTTTGATAAGGAATCTGTAGCTGAAATTATTCATGAAGCACAGAGACGTGCAGGCAGAAAAGGTAAACTTTCTTTACGCCTTAGAGAACTTGGAGGACTTGTTAGATCAGCAGGAGACATAGCAGTTGAAAGCGGAGATAAAATTGTAACACAAGAACACGTATTAAAAGCAAAGAAGATAGCTAAGTCTTTGGAACAACAGGTTGCTGAAAGAGCATTAGAACAACGTAAAGACTATCGTTCCTTCAAAATACATGGCCAGGAGATAGGTATTGTAAATGGATTGGCCGTACATTCAGCAGATCCATCCATGAGCGAATTCTCTGGTTTGGTACTTCCCATAGTTGCAGAGGTTACTCCTGCAGGATCTCAGTCAGAGGGAAAGATAATAGCCACTGGAAAACTTGGTGAAATCGCCAAGGAATCAGTTCTCAATATTTCTGCATTAATCAAAAAATATATGGGGAGAGATATCTCCCGACACGACATACATATTCAGTTCATAGGAACCTATGAAGGATTAGAAGGAGATTCAGCAAGTCTTTCCGTTATAACTGCGGTCATTTCTGCAATGGAAGGAGTGCCAATAAAACAAGATGTTGCTATGACTGGTTCTCTTAGCATTAGGGGAACTGTTTTACCTATTGGTGGTGCAACGGCCAAGATTGAAGCAGCGGCAGAAGCAGGTATCAAGAGGGTCCTGATTCCAAGGGCAAATCTTAATGATGTCCTCATTGAGGACAAATATGTTGATAAAATAGAAATAATTCCAGTGGAAACACTAACAGACGTTATCAAAAATGCCCTTACCGGCCCTGGAAAGAAAGGATTGCTTAAAAAATTAGAGGAAATGAAACCACCAAAAATAACAGGAAAGGTTGAGTTGGAATCAGAGAAAAAACTAACGGGCCATAATGGCTTCACTAAGTAGAAACATGTAGATCCATAGCTTATCTAAGTCTTAATCTATATCAGTGAACATAGATTGATGTAAATATTCTTTTAACAAATTAGATTGATTCTGCAATATCTAACATCAAAGTAAGTAACCAAAAATACATCAAACATTGAACCAGATACAGCCTATATTTATCTTTCACATTCCATCATGCTATTATTTAACATTGTTTGTATTTATATTTATCTTGTAAAAACGACAAAATGAAAAAATGATGTATTCAGTTTGAAAAATGTTTGTTTTACAATTAAAGTTTATTATTTAACCTCGTTTCTTTGAAAAGTTATCCGTTATTAAGTGTTTCCACAACAGATGTTAATACAGTCTTAAACCTGTCACAGAGCACATGTATGCTATTGCTTTGTGGCATCTGCTGCTTGAGTTTGTACGAGGGGCAAGGCTAATATGCCATTGAACTTTCAATTTTATCGTGCTTCGTCTATCAAAAGTAATGTTTTATATTCGTCTTTGCATTCCCTCTTGTAAAATATGAAAGCTCTATATATTGGACGTTTTCAACCATTCCATAAGGGACATTTGAAAATTATACAGAATTTTACAAAAAAATATGATGAGATCATCATTGGAATTGGTTCCTCCCAATATGGCAATACATTAGAAAATCCTTTTACATCAGAAGAACGAAGGTTAATGATTAAAAAATCTCTTGATGATATTGATATAAAAAACTATAGAATAATAGAGCTACCTGACATCCACAACTACCCAAAATGGGTATCTCATGTTGTATCAATCATCCCAGATTTTGATGTTGTTATTTCAAATAGTCCCCTCACAAAACGCCTGTTTTCAGAGAAAGGTTATACGCTAGAAGAAACGCCGTTATATGATAGAAGGAAATACTCGGGAGAAAAAATACGCAAGAAAATCATAAATGATGAATCATGGAAGGATGCTCTCCCCAAACCTGCATATAAAATAATTGAAAGCATAGGTGGCATATCTAGATTAAAGGAACTTGCAAAAAAATAAACCACTACTTCTTCCTTGCAAGCAGTCTTTCTATCCAGTTTCTTTTTATTATAAAATCCATGACACCAACAAGTATAAGAATCGCAGTTGAAACAACGCAAAAATAAAAGCCGCTTCCCAAGCCCCAAGTAGCAGACATATACACCGTTTCGCCGGTTGGTAAGCTCATATCCATCACACTCTCGCCTTGAAGGCTGCCAAGACTTATTTCACATATTTTTAACATACCATAGGAAAACGCAGCAGTTACCAAAACAATAAACAAGACACTGGCAGATGCCAATATAAGAGAAAAACGTCTTCTTAACACTGCATTAGGTATGAAACTGATGCCCATCAAAACAAGCCCAGAATAAACAATGATCAATAGCACACCCAAAAACTCTGTAAATTCTTCAGGAATTGTTGCAAGATCCAAATATACTTCATCCTGATATGTAACTCTACTTATCATCGCCTGTGAAAATATATACATAGCGCTGGTTTTTTCAGCCATACCATCATCGTTTGATGCGTTTAATGCCCACCATGGTTGAAACAAAGAAATGACAATAATGCTCATAACTATAAGCTTTAAAGATGCATTTAATGAGATTTTTTTAAGTGCAATTAATAAAACAACCCCTCCGATAAAAACCAAAGATAATAGTGTAACTATAAAGGGCAGGAGAGATTCGATTATTGTAACAATTTTTATGTTTTTGTCGTTTGTCAATTCTACAGTTTTAGACCCCATCAGTTCATCTCCCAAATAAACATTAACAGTATACTTACCAGGCGGCAAGGATACAGTCGCATCGGGAGACAAAGATTGGCGAACTTTCATTCCATTTCTAAAAATGCTAATTTCTTGAGTATTGGCCTTAAGATTCTCCCCATGGGAATTAAATAGTTCAGTTGTGATATCAAAAAGGGCACTGAATTCCATACTTATATAACCGCCTGTTTCCGGCACAATTATTGATTCTTTATCTGAAAAACCACCATATGAAATATGGATATCATATGCTGCGGCAGGCAATTTTTCGAAAATGTATTTACCATTCCCTACGTTCTTTGGCATTATTTCTATTTGATCATACATTTCAGGGCTTGTCAAGAAAGGCTTTACATCTACACCAGGAGGAAAGTCTAATTCATCCTTTATTTCTACCGTTAAATCATAAAGGCCCAAGTTTATTTCAAGCCCTCTCTGCCACATCGTTATTTCTTCATCATAGATAATGAATCCTTTGTAAAATGCATTCAAAACATAAGGATTAGAACGATTGAAAAGAGATTCTATTGTTATGTTCTCAAGATTTTCCCATACATATGAATCAAAAAGATTAAACGGAACGCCTAACGTCAGATTTCCAGAGGCCGTTGTAAAATTTCTAATAACAACCATATTGTCTCTCAACATAACTAATTCTATGCCTTCGATATTCATATTATATTGATCGCTGGCAACTATCTCTATATTTTTTTGCCAGGTGCAGTAGATGTGAAGAGATACATCTCCATTGACCATGACCGATCCAACTCCAATATAGTTCTTAGTGCTGTTCCCAATTTTACGATACAGTCTAACGACATATTCGCCGGGTGCAAGTTTAGGGAATTTTACTGATTGTGCCCCAATCAAAGATTTATGGGCAACTCCAGATGAAATCAATGTGTCATTTTGATACAATTCTGCCCATATTATTGGAAGGGGAAGCCCGGTTAGCTCTTCTAGACTTGGAAATGCAAATATTCGGTCACTCAGGTGAGAAATCACAGTTAGTGTATGTATGTTTTGATCTCCTTCAAACTGACTGCCTTCTCCAATATGGCGATACTTTACAAGCGTACGAAAGATTTTTCCTTCCGCATCAACATTTTCATAATTTCCCTCTCCCATTGAAAAAAACTCGAGATCAAACTCCACCACAAGGTCATCAGGAATAATCAAATCATGATGCCCGCCCTCAATATAAGAATTTCTTCCAAAAGCTATAGATGCATAGTCAATCTCTGTTCCAACAATGTTAAGGTATTCGCTCTCTGCCACTTTTACTTCAAAGCCATCTCTCTCACTGGTTCCCTCTTTAACAATGTCTTCATTTGAGGAAAAAAGAATTGCATGAACCTTGCCAACATCACCCTCATCATAGGAAATCCATGCATTCTCCCCAATATCACAATCATCCAAATGAGATATTATCCACTCACGGTCCTTAGTGTCTGGATTTTCATTCATATGGTACTCTTTAATTCTATTGTTTTCTCCATAAATATGTAAAAATGGAAGTATATCTCCAAAACACATCTTCTTTATTGAAGTACTTTTAGATTTATATGAGATCAATGTGCCATATCGTCCATCAATATCTTCTATGCCCTTAACTATTCCCTCTTCCAAAACCTCATGTTTAACATTAACGCCTATGCGCTTATCTTTAGTTGGACAGTAATAATATTTATAGATATTTGTCGTATGAATGCTTTTTGTATATGATTCACTAATGATTCCAAATTCCACCATTAGATTTCCATCTTCAGTTACATTTTTGGAAACGAGTGCCTGATCTGACGAGATCTCATCTTTATCCTCGGCACCGTGCTGATAAGAGAAAGAAAATGATGCCAGGATCTCAGAATGCATAATGTCAAATTCTTCGGTATTGGGCTTCATTTTTATGACGATCTGAGAGAGTTTACGACCCATAACCTGTCCTTTTTGCCCAATGCCGTAAACAGTGTAGCCATCTTCAGTAATCTTGTAGTAATCACCCTCAACTGAAATCCCAGATATCGGTTCGTAATAGTAGTATGCATCTTCAACGTTTACGTGATCTACATATTTTGGTGATGGTTTCTCACAATCATCATAATATACAAAGTATCGTTCTTCTCCATCTGCCATCTCAGGTACAAGAAAAACTAATCTGCAACTACTAATATAGTCGTCATTTGTAAAATTCAAATCATATATCTGTGATTCTAACTCATGCCATATGTCTCCATCCCAACAGCAAATTCGTATTGAATGATTGTTTTTATCGCTTGCCCAACAGGTTTTGTCAAATTCGATTTTAATATCAATCGGTTGAAACTTTGCACAGAAATCATCTGTTGATATTGGAAGGTTTATTTCCTGCATATATGACCAATCTTCATTCCACGAACGCGGCAAATTTTCATCTGTTAAAGGAAGTGAGCCGCTTCCTGAAAAAACGGACATAGTTAACACTGGAGATATTAGAAGTATTAGACTAACATAGACTAATATTATTTTCCTAATATGCATGTGTCCTCCGATTAAAATGATTATTTTCACAGATTTTGTTCATTATTATATTATAACAATATATTGTGTACGTTTAATAATATATTAAAGTTAGGTTTCCCGCTTTAATATTGTTTCCGTTTGATACAAGAAGATACAGATTAGTAGTTTCAATGTTTTTCATGGTGACAGGTTTGCCTTTTTTGTTGGTATGTATATGCCACATCATAAAAGTGAATGTATATTCTGATAATTTTAAAGATATGAGAGGTTACCTCTCCCATCCTTGAGACAACTTTAAGGGGTTTGCTATTGACTTAGGTTTAAAATCCTGCACCATTGTATCAGTGACTCTCGGTAATATGCTCGGTCATTTCGGATTTACTATCGGTAGTATAATCGCAATCTTCAAAAGCACACTTGAAAAAAGGAGTCAAACTTGCGTCGATGATTGTCTTGTTTTCTACTGTCTTTCTGATATCGTTTACTTTCGCATCTAGTTCCTTTTTGGTTTTGAGTTTCTCAGCACGCCAGTTGCCGTCTACCTTGTGATAAAAACTCATCCCGTACTTGGTATCCATAACATAAGTCAAAACTTTACTACCATTTTTGATGGTGTACAATCCATGTTTATCCTGCGTTACAGCAAGTTTCAATGGTTTTATTTTCTCTAAAAACTGTTCTGCTTCTGGTTTTACCTGCTTCTTTATTTTGGTTTTTTTCTTATTCGGCATTTCATCACCGAACATACACAAAAAGGATAAGCGCTTCTTACTGCTTTCGCTGTTTTTAATATAATAACGTAGTTACACGAATTCATAACTCTTTCTGATAATGATTTCACCATTGTCTAACGTCTGATATGCACGTCTACCTACCTATTTGACACACGTTTTAAGAGGAGAAAAACAAGGGTTAACTGTTAGTAAAATAAAAAAAAATAGGATTTTAAGAATTTCAATATTAAAACCAAAAGAATTGATTTAAAAAATATTAAAATCTAAAATCTTTTTGGTTTACGTTTCTGAAAACATTCCTTACAATAGACAGGTCTGCTACCATCTGGTTTAAAGGGAACTTCCGTTTCTTTGCCACATTCTGCACAAGTCACTTTGTACATTTCTCTTTTTTCATCATACATTTTTACTATTTCCTTATCGTTCAATTAGAACTTTAAATCATGTAGATTAAAGATTAGTATTTAAGGATTTCTCAATCCTGCAGGTTTGCAGATAATTTCATATTTTTTCATACATTAATCTAGTCATCATATAATCTTAGAACACATTCATTTGTTCAGGTAATGCCCTTCTTCTACTAAGAAATCTTGCCTGATTTGTTCTATACCTATATACGACATCGGCTTTTTCATCCTGGACATCCCATGGGCATATGATTAACAGATCTCCGCCTCTAATTCTCCCTATTCTCCTTCTCTTTCCGCCAGGTATACGTGCCAGCCTTGATTTACCATCTTCACAAGCAACAGACATCCTAGAGCCTCCTAGCACCGTATCTACCACAGCAAACAGTTCATTTTTTTTACTCTTCGGTAACGGCACCTGTATTTCTTCAGTTTTGTTATCATTATAGCCCATATTATCAACAAACAGCTAATCCATGAACCCCGCCTTTTATTAAGTTTGTGATTACGTTGACCTAGAAGAGCTGAAGTCTAAAGATTTTAACCTCATTGGATGATTTGAAATTTATCAGGAAAAACATTTAATCCAACTCCACAAGATTATGTCAACGGTTAAACCTTCTTCAGCCTGAGTTCACCATTGCATGTCGTATGATATGTACGTTTACCTACTTTGATGGATATTGTTTGAATTCGACCATAAGGCCATACAACTGTTGAATTGAGATTAGTATAGCTTTATTTTTCTGCTAAATGATACTTTTTTATTATAATCAGAACATTTAAATTGAATCCAATTAGTTTAGGTAACAATTGTAGAACAAATACTTTTTAAAGTAAAAATATATATGCCATATGGTGGTGAAGTAACAATGGGTTGTGAGGTTGAAGAATTAGAACTTGAGTATATGGATTTGGAAATGTACAATTTTATTTTTTAGACGATAATGTTTTTCTTATCCTGGGTTCGCCATTGCCTATCGTATGATATGCACGTTTGGTGGAGTGTTATAGCTTACATTTTTACAGGACATCATGTTGCGAATTCAAAGGAATCTCTTGAAAAATAAGATAGAGGGATGTTTAGGTGTATTTGTTTGGTTCTCTGCAGTGTGGACAATATTTTGCATGCATGGGCATGGTTTTTCCACAGTTAGGACAAATTCTTTTGGTTTCACCCGTTTCGTAAGAAGTTGTTGAGTATGATGTTGGTTGCTTGTAAGATAACAAGAATGGTGAAACAATACCGAGGATGAACATGATGAATCCAATGAGAATTAATGGCCAACTACAAATGATACCGAAGCCAAAGGTGACAATGGTAAATAAAATACCAATGGCCATGAGAGCAATGCCTGTAAGAATTAGAGAGAGATTCATAGTTGTTCAAAAAACAGCATACAAAATAAGGTTATATATGCATTCGTTTACAAGAAATGTTTTAACGAGGACTATTCTTGTTGTTTTCCTTCTTCGATGACCACTTAGATTTCAAGATTATATTTTTGTTCAATGGTTCTATCGCAGGACTACAAGAGAAACACACATATAATAATTAGGATATTTTACTATGGGTTCTAGTGTAAACCTTTTGAGGTGTGAATGGCCTCTCATTGGCATCAGACCTCCTCATCTGATTGCCAGAACCCTTTCAAATACTAAAAGATGAGATAAGATGATTGAACTGTTGGCTATAACGTTCACAGTGTTGCTTGCTGTTGCTCTTTACTTCGTCATCTACAAAAACATGAAAGCAGAACTAAAAGTCTACAGAGCATAGGCTAATGTTTCATCACTTGTTATCTCCTTAATTCGTCCTTCCTTTACCCATTTATTAAATAGACGCCTCTGAATCGGAAATTCAAAATTCCGCTTATCCGTATACATCATCAAGGTATACACATCTCTATTTTTACCTCTCTCAAAACCATACAATACAGCAAATGCTATTTTTCGGTCTTTACTCCACTTAAATTCATAGTAACTTCCTACCTTTATTTTTGGTTTTGACATAAAATTCCTCCGCCATCAAATCTACAATTTCACAACAACTCTTTCTTTAAAAAACCCAACCAACTATTTTTAAAATGGGTAACAATTGTTCAATATCATACAAACATCTTTATAAAAATTAAATATGCAGAGAAATACTACAAACAATATCCTGTTGACTGGATTTCACATGCTATGAGAAACAGATGCATAAGATCAAACTAAATCTTCTGCAATAATCTTTACAACGGTGGGAAACAGTAAAACAAAAATTAGTAAAAGTAGAACACTAAATAGTTTTATATTTCTGTTCATTTCATTCATCTAACAATAAAAATATCGCTTTTTGTTTATATGCTATAGTAAAACGTTTGGGAAAAGCCTCAAGACGGCCAGTGCGAATAAAATAACTGGAGTTTTGCGTTTTAGCATGAACAACTATTAATCAATGGCAATCCATTCCATGCAATGGGGTGCATGGATGGAGTTACCTATAGTTCAATTT
>Ga0307422_1000229_pt1 | contig 33165 bp, 21 predicted proteins | sample SalMarWE160290MG_FD_202153 | JGI IMG/M metagenome (GOLD analysis project Ga0307422, IMG submission 202153) | Salt marsh sediment microbial communities from the Plum Island Ecosystem LTER, Massachusetts, United States - WE1602-90 | ecosystem: Environmental > Aquatic > Marine > Intertidal zone >...
TACCAGCTGCGTACCCATTCCCGGGTCTCGGGTGTGTACGACCGGTAGCCTTTCTCATCGGTGCTGAATAAACCCCAGTTTTCGTTGAAAAGAACCCACGAGAAAATCGAGGGATGGTTGAAATCGCGTATTATTTCGTTCTCCGCAATGTATTCCCAGTTGGCCCGGGCTTCACCGGAAGGTTCGCCCCAGAAATTGGGGACGTCTTCCATGATCAGAAGCCCCAGTTTATCGGCCCAGTACAGCTTCCTTGGGATCTCTGTCTTGATGTGTATTCGTAGTCCGTTTAACCCCAGCTCTTTGGCCCGCAGAATTTCCTCTTTCATGAACCGGTCTGAAGGGAAGGTGTAAAAGCCTTCCGGATGATAACTCTGGTCAAGGGCCATTTTCAGGTAAAGGGGTTTGTTGTTTAGGGCGACATACTGAAAATCTTTGCCCCGGATGGGTATCGACGATATTTTTCGCATTCCGAAATAGGTGGATACCACATCCCGGATGGATCCGCCTGATACTTCCGCCGTAACCTCATAGAGGAAAGGCTTGTCGGGGCTCCACAGTTTCATGTCGGGTACCGGGATCGTAAACAGGCCGGTTTTTTTGCCTGATTCCAGGGGGCCTGTGAAATCCAATCCACTGCCTTTCAGATGAAATTCCAGCACCGGGGAGGCTGCTTCTGCCAGCTCCAGGTGAACCTGCACTTCCTGATGATCGATATCGGGGATAAAATGTATTCCGGCGATGAAATTATCATCGCGTGCTTCAAGGTAAACGGTTTGCCATATGCCTTTGGCATTTCCGTAATACTGTTTTCCGGAAGGACGGTTATCCAGTTCTTCATCTTCCACGCGGACCGTTATTTCGTTGGTGCCGGGGTTCAGCCATTCCGAGATGTTGAATTCGAAGGGCACATAGCCTCCTGTGTGGTCTCCGGCCAGGGTTCCGTTGATCCATACAGAGGTGTGAAAGTCACTGGCTCCAAATACCAGCCATATGTTTTTAGCTTCCTGGGTTTCGAAAGCATCCACCGTGAATTGCCGGTAGTACCAGCCAATGTGGATGGAGGGCTCCTGAATCCCGCTCAGCGGGCTTGCCCACGAAAAAGGGACCGTTATTTCACGGTCAAAAAACTCCCCTCTGTGTTGCCAGCCTTCGGAAAGCCCGTTGTTCAAAGAATCCCCGGCAAACTTCCAGGTACCGTTCAGGTTCATCCATGTGGACCGTTGAAAATCAGGACGGGGATGCTCCGGCAACGGGATATCCGTAGCATTCTGTTTGCATGAATAAACAACAAAAAAGGCCAGGAGCAGGATTAAATGCGTTTTCATTCGTTTCATACCGGTTAAAAGTTGAATTTCTGCCGTATAAAATTAACCGAAATATTTCTTAAATCCTTCCTAATAGAAAAGTATTGCTTACAGCGATGGCACAGATTACAAATCTGCGCCAGCAGTGGGGGGTTCAGGATGGAAATCTATACTGGACTTTTCAGTCGGGTGTGCGGAGTTTAATTTTCACCTTGTCTTTTTTTCCCTCCACAATCAGGGATTCGGCGTTTTTCTCGTAGGAGATGTAATGGGTAACAATTTTGTATTCTCCGGGTTTAACATGGAAACTGAACTTACCGTCAAAGTCGGTGTACGTTTTAAGGTTTGTACCTTCAATCCGGACTTCCACGCCGGTTAAAAGTTCCCCTGAACGGAAATCGACAATTGAACCGGAGAGTTCAACAACGGTTTCATTTTCAGCATTGGCCGGGGTTTTTCCCTTTTTTCCCTCTGCACCGGCAGTGAGTACCAGCAGGGTGACTACTAAACTGAACATTGCTTTTTTCATTGCTGCAGTATCTGATTTATTCAATGTAAAAGTAAACCATGGCTGTTACATGCAGGTTACAGGAGTATTACATTTTTATTACAAATGAAATCAATACCTGCGTTGGTTTACCAGGTCTCCCTGCTCGTTATACTTTTTCCAGGTACCGGTTTTTTTACCGTTTCGATAATGAAGTTCATAGAGGAGGTTTCCTTTGTCGTCCCGGATCATCCATTTGCCGTGCTTTTGTCCGTTTTTGTAATGCGCCACGGATATTTTGATATGGTCTTCGTTGTACATGACCCAGGTCCCGTGCATTTTATTGTTTTTATAGGATCTGATTTCATTTAATTGCCCGTCTTCGAAATATATTTTCACCTGGCCGTTCTTTTTGCCATTTCTGATTTTCATTTCCTGTTTAATCCGTCCCGTATTAAAATAATTCACATGGGTACCGGTAAAACGTTGCCCTCCCAGATAATAGATCCCATCCACTTCCTTTATATCCTGGGCTGTGGCCACTGAAACAGCCAGGATTAGTATATTTATGAGTAAGATGATTCTGTTCATTGATGTTTTATTTTAGTAAATGTACTTAAATTTTATAGGATAATGTGATTGTATAGGTTCTTCCCAGGTCATAGTGAACCACATCGTAATTTTGTCCCTGCAATTGCTGAACCTGTCTGTAGGGTGACCGGAGGATATTTTTCACATAAAAACGTAGTTCGAACCGCTTCCATTTGTGTTTTGCAACCCAATCGAGCATTCCTTCCGATACTTCATAGATATCCGGTGCTTTTCCTCCACCCACTTTTGTTAAGCGGTTCCCGAACTTATTGTACGATAAGGAAGCTTCGAATTTTTCTTTCTCATAATACAGGTTCAGGTTGAGCAAATAGGGCGATTGTCCGTTAAAGGGACGTATGGGTTTATCAAAATCCGGATTAACCTGTACCTGCTCCCATTCATCTTTGGGAATTTCCATCCCGGAGTAAATAAAAGACACATTCCCGCTAAAGGCAAAATTTCGTAAAGCAGCCATAAAATCGAGTTTTTTCCGCAATTCAAATTCCACACCATAAACGGAACCGGATCCTACATTGTCATAAGTGATTTCATTGTTATCGGTTACAAGGACATTTTTAACAATGATCGGATGGGTAAAATCTTTATAATAGGTACTCACAGCAAGAAGCTCTCCGGGTTTCATAAACCATTCCCATCGCACGTCAAGGTTTTTAATATCGCTTTGTTTTAATCCGGGGTTTCCTGTTTCAACCGGACCGCCAATAAATGAAAAGCTTGAGAACGGAGACATTTCACGCATATTCGGCCGTGCTATGGTTTGTGAAAAGCTTGCCCGCACATTCATATTTTCCGCCACAGACCAGACCAGGTTCACAGAGGGTAAAAAGTTATTTGAACGGATGTTCCCTGTGAGCGTATCAATTCCCTGTCCGGTAAATCCGAGGGTGTAATATTTTTCACTTTCGGCGCGCATCCTTGTTTGCTCATAACGGAACCCTGCGATAACCTTTAATTCAGGCAAAAAATTGTACGTTCCCATGATATAAGCAGCCTTAATCCTTTCATAACCGGTATAGTCATTGTTTGACCGGGAGTCTGAGGCACTGCTGTATTCAACAAGATGTCCGAAGAGGTAATAGTTTCGTACATTGGCTGATGTGTTTACAATTCCGAAATTATCCGTTCCGAAGTATTGGTTTACATCCCCATTCAGTTCTGTAAGTGTTTGAAAAGCATCATCTTTGGAATAATTTTGATCAATGGCATACTGGTCTTCCGTATATTCCCGGTCTTTGTTTGAATAGAACAGTCCCATTTTAATTTTATTGGAAGTACTTTTCTCCTGAAGGAAAGGGATTGTTATGTCCAGTTTGGCTTGTTTCTGCTGATCATAAAGGTTCCGCCAAAAATGAAAAGGGCTGCTGAGGCTCGCATCTTCCGTCTGATATTCCTGAGAAACCGGATCATAGAAATTGGCAAAAAACCGGAGATCCGGGACCTCCTGTTTTGCCCGGATCATGCTTCCGCCAAGTTCGAGCCGGGTATTACTGAGTGCAGGGAAAACCTGGTGGATTGTGGTTTTATACATTTCAAGTTGTCTTTCGGTAAAGTTCAATGAACGGGTGTGATATTCCCTGTTACGCTCAACAGCCTGTTTTACTCCCGACTGATACCGGCTTTCTTTATCCGCATCGTGTGTATAGTGAACAGAAAATTCAGCAGATCCATTGTTATTGTATTTGTAAGCGATGGATGCCAACCCGCTAACCTGAGGATTTTCCACACTGCGTATATCATTGGTAAATTCAAAGTAGGGATCCATGGTGTATTCTTTCCCGTTATCTGTTTCAGCTACCGTGAGCAGATACCAGTTGTTCAGGCCTCTTTCGTAATAGGTAAACGAACGTTTAAAATTTACGCCAACCATGAATCCCAGGGGTCTTCCGAACAGCTGTTTCTGGTCACCCATAGAAAAGGAAATCTTCTGATCAAAAGGCGATTTTTTTGTTACAGGATGCATCTGATAATTGCCCAGCGATTTAACCACACTGCTGATCTTCTCGCCCAATATTTCGCCGGTAGGTCCGTAAAGGGAATGAGGATACCTTACTTCATCACCATCAAGTGTTTTGTATGGATAACGCCGCGCATTTCTTCCGTTGATATTGATTAAGATCGAATCACGGAACAGTCCGGGCAGAAGATCTTCCGGAATATCCCGGGTGCCATCATCATAACCCAGCCAGTCGGTAGTGCCACCATCGTGGGTAAGGAATTGATTGTTTAGCGAGGACAGATCGTTGAAAGCCACCCCAACGGAAAAATGCAAGGTGAATTTGTCGGGAAAGGCTTTTGTTCTGATGTTTACATTTCCCCCGGTAAAATCACCCGGTTGATCGGGGGTAAACGTTTTCGATGTAATAATATTATCGAGGAGGTTGGAGGGGATCAGGTCGATATCTGCTGAGTTTTTGTAAGGATCGGTCCCCGGAAGGTTCTGCCCGTCGAGCTGGACATTAGCATACCGGTCACCCAGGCCGCGTATAACGACATTCTTCCCATCAACAATGGAAACACCCGTTACTTTGGTCATTGATTCGGCTGCATTGCTGCTGGCATATCTGCGCATCTCAACCGATGAAATGCCATCCTGAATGCCTTCGGCCCTTTTTTGCATTGAGAGAATGGCATTTTCGGTGTTATTCAACTGGGTTGCCTTAACGACCACTTCTCCGATTTCCTCGCTGGCTGTTTCCATTGCGATGTTCAGGACTTCTACTTCACCCCCCTTCAATTCAATGTTTTCGACCGTTTTTTTCGCGTAAGAAATATAACAGAAAACCAGGGTGTAGTTTCCCGGTTCCAGGTTATACAGATTGAAATTCCCGTCAAAATCAGTGGTGGTGCCGGTCAATGTTCCTTCAATGAGTATGTTTACTCCAATCAGGGATTCTCCGGTTCCTTCATCGGTTACCGTTCCCCGTATTGTTCCTTTTTCCTGTGTAAAAGCGTAGGTTGATGACATACAGATGAGAAAAAGAAGACTGAGGATTTTTACCAACGTATATTTCATCTGATTTTAATTGTTTGTTATATTCTGGAAATTCACGTCCTTTCCGCGTGTCACTGAGTCTTTCGCCAGAGGCTTCGGCCTCCGGAGAAAGCTTTAGCGGAGGCACAGGGCGTGGGATTGTATGTATTGCTTTGTATGTATAATATGAGTAGAGTCGTTGGCCGGAAGACCGAAGACGGAAGTCAGAAATCAAAGAACATTCGGTCTTCTGACTTCCGGCTTCCGGCTTCTGACAAAAAGGTTTATTTTACGATCATCTTTTTCACTTCCTTATGGGGTCCGGCCACGATCTGATACAAGTAAATTCCTCTTTCAGGATTTGACAACCGGACTTTATAGGTTCCTTTGGGTTTTGTTTCATTGACCAGTGTTTTTACAACTTTACCGGTAATATCGCAGACAGAAAGATGGACGAACGTTTTTGAATCAACGGAATATTCAATGGTTGTTGTTTCGTTAAACGGATTCGGGTAATTCTGTCCCAGATGAAATCCCTTTGAACCCGGTACATCCTTTGATCCAACGGATAGATCTCCGATGTATCCGTATTCATCGAGTGCTGTCCAACCGGTGATCCAGAGTTCCGTTCCGAAGGCACCTAAGTAATCAGTCTGGTTAAACCAGTTGTCCGGGAGTTGTGCCCTTGTTAAAGTCCATGCCGGCGAATTGCTGTCGGGCCTTGGGTCGAGTCCCTGGTCGGTTTCGCGGCTTATTCCGCGCAGCATGGGATCTTCGACGGCATTGCTGTTGGCCGTTAAATGGGTAACCAGGAATTGGGCCGTTGGATCTTCCGCACCTCCGGTAGCGCGGATCATCCCGTTGCTTCCGGTCTTCCATTCAGATCCGGCTCCAAATCCGTACCATATATTGTTTTTCAGTACAAGTTCGCCGTTTTCGATATGCTGGCGGCTGTCTACCCCTGAAGCGAGGTCTTCGACTTCAACCGCATGGTTTTTGAAGTCGGTAAAAACAGAGTTGGCATAGGTGCCTGCCGCGTTGTCTCTGAAGTGCAGGGCTGTAGAGTTTTTCAGATCGGCAGCATCGGCGTTAACGCCTGAGCCGATATAGGTTGCATTGTAAATAACCGGGTTGGACCAGGGTGTTTTGTCGTCGTCTTTGGCCCCGTCGTGTTCCCCGGCATTGTCAGCCAGGTCGTCAGCCAGGATTGCGAACCAGAACTGCCCTTTGCCTCTCCAGCCATAGTCGTAGTCGAAGGCATCGTCTTTGTTGAAAGCTGAAATGAGCCATTTACAGCTGACTGTTCCGCCGAACCATTCAAAGCCGTCGTCTTCATTGGCAATTACTTCCACGTGTTCAATGACGGTTTCGGAGCCAACGCCAGCCAGGGTTAGTCCGTTAATTTCGTTGTCTACTGAGAGTTCAGCACCGCCGTGCCGGATAGAGACATACTTGACTGTCCCGCAGTTGTGGCTGTCGTCTGTACCCCCGAACCGGGCTCTGGTTTCAGAAGATTCGATTCCTTCCACCTGGGCTTCTTTGTCGTTGAATCCGAGGACGGCTTTGCCGAGGAGCAGTACCCCCCCCCAGAGGCCACGGTCGAGTTTTACGTCCAGGTCAGCCGGGTCGGAGAGATCGTCGTCTTCAGCCGTGAAGACAATGGGATGGTCGGCCGTCCCGACAGCATGGATCTTCGCACCGGTAGTAATGATAAGGGCAGAAGCATTGTCCCCCGTCGTCGGCGTCTCTTTCCCTTTTATAACAGTGCCTGCTTCGATCGTTAACGTGCCTTCTTCAAGGAATACAAAACCGTCAAGGAGGTATTCGTTGTCACTTGTCCAGGTGGTTGTTCCATTTAAGTCCGCATCGGTAACGGTTACAACATGCTGTGCCCCGGTTAAGAAAGCACAAAAAAGGAAGAATGATAAAAAGGTAAAATGTTTCATGGTTTGGTTATTTTTATGAATATTGCTGAGGCAAAGCAACACCATTAATGTTACACCCTGATTGCTGTTTCTTTAAGCGATTGTTACATTTGGTTAATAGAAATGCAACAATCTCCAAAAAACTGATATATAGAAGATTATAGTGCTGGGGAAAGAAAACAGCCCTTTACACGGAAGGGGAAGAGGTAAGATCGGATGAACCCGGATTATTTTTTAGCCAGGGAAAAGAGAAAAACAGTTCCTCCCTTCACATTATTTTTTACGGATATTTCCCCTTTATGAAGCTGAACGGCATTTTTAACAATGGCCAGTCCCAGGCCTGTGCCACCTGTTTTCCGCGTACGGCCATGATCGATTCTGTAAAAGCGTTCAAAAACACGGGCCAGGTGTTCTTCCGGGATTCCCGGCCCTGAATCGGTGAGCAGGAAATAATAATATTTTTCATCTTCATGGTACACGGTAACGGATATTTTGATCCCTTTTCCCCCGTAATTTATCGAATTTTCAATCAGGTTCTGGAAAATTGAAAAGAGCAGGGAACCGTTCCCGTTAATGACTGTTCCTTTTTTCACGTCGTTGACAAAATGAATTTTTTTAACCTCCATCCTGTTGGCAAAATTTTCATGCACTTCGTCAATTATTTCTCTGACATCGGTTGGTTTGAAAGTAAATAAATCGCCTGCATCTTCAATGTTGTTTAAAAGCGAGACATCGTTAATCAGATCTGTCAGACGTTCTGCCTGGCCAAAGGCTTTTCTCAGGAAATGTTTCAACCTTGTTTCAGGCACAGGCCAGTTGCCAAGAATTGTTTCCAGATAGCCTTTGATGGAAGCCAGCGGAGTTTTTAATTCATGGGCAATATTTGAGGTAAGCTGTTGTTTTAAAAGCCGCCGTTTTTCAAGTTTGGTGATATCTGAAACGATTACTTCAAAACTTTTATCCGGGAAAACAATGCTTTTTATTTTAAAGAATTTTTCCCCTTTGGCAACAATAAATTCCAGCTGTGGCAGTGCATTAACCTTAATGGGTTGGTCTGGATCAAGGTGTTTCTTCAGAAAGTTGCTGAGTTTTCTGAATTCTTTGAATGCAAAAATCTGCTGGTCCGAGTGTATGGATTTTTTTGATATATAGTTGATATACTGTACAAAATGGCTGTTTGAAAGGGTTATTTCTTTTTCCGGGGAAAAGAAGGCAATGCCTTCGTTCAGGGCATTCAGGTGGTTTAGCAGTTTCTCTTTTTCGTTTGTAAGGCTGTCGGTGGCTTTTTTAAGGTTGTTATAGATCCGGGCGATCTGGCTTCCGATGATTCCAAGTTCATTTTCAGGGAAGGGAACATTGAGCTCTGCCAATTCGTTTTTTCCGGCCTGTATGGAAAAATCTTTTAAGCGGGTAATTGACTCCGACATCCTCCCGGTAACGAAGTAAAGGACAATTCCAATAACTGCAAAAACAGCAATAATAAAAAAGATGTATATTTTTTCGGCTTCCAGGAAATTTTTTATCTGAATATTGTAAACCACCGCGGTCCGGATAAAATAACCGGGGTAATTTTTTGCATAATAATAATATTCCTGGTTTGTGGTTTCCGACCGGCGTATATTGGATCCGGTCTTGTGATGGAGTGCTTTCCGGATTTCAGGTCGGTTAGAATGGTTTTCCATGGTCTGGTAGTCCTCAACAAAACTGTCGTAAATCACCAGACCTTTTTTGCTAATTATTGTTATCCGCGTGTTTGGTTGCGGGATCAGGGCTTCAATTTCCTTGATCTGTCCTATCTGACCTGAAGCAATGAGGTCGTTTTGTTCAATATAGCGGTAGATTAATTCAGTTATATTGTCCAGGGTATTATCCAGTTGCGAGGTACGGTATTTTTTCTCCCGCTGGTACTGAAATGCCAGAACAGCAACAGTAAACAGGATAAAGACAATGATAAAATAAAAAAATATTTCCCCTCTGAATGATTTCTTTAACACACTAAAAGATTTTGTACAGTCAACTTAACTGTTTTGAAAACAATACCCATAACCTGATTTTCCTTTAATAGAGGAGCCGTATTGGCCGATCTTTTTTCTTAAGCGGGCAATGTTTACATCTACATTCCTTTCAGTGACAATGACATCGTCATGCCACACCCGCCGCAGGATCTCTTCCCGCCCGATATAATGCCCTCTGTTTTTGAGCAATAAGGCCATAATTTCAAACTCTTTCCGGGTGAGGTTAACCGTATGACCCGCAATGGATGCTACTTTCTTTCTGAGGTCAACAGTTAGTTCTCTACAGGTTAAAATATGATTCTCTTCCTCTCTTTTTATACCTCTTTTTAAAATGGCTTTGATCCTGGCAATGGCTTCTTTGATGGAGAACGGTTTGGCAATATAATCATCACCGCCTACATTGAATCCTGTCAGAATATCATTCTCTTCTCCTTTGGCCGTAAGGAATACAATCGGGATAGCAAGATTCTTTTCTTTCCGGATGATGTGGGCTGTTTTGAAGCCGGAGATACCTCCCATCATCACATCCAGCAGAATCAGGTCAAAATTCTCAAGCGGTTTTTTTAAGGCTTCTTCGCCCGAATGGGCTGTTTCGATAATAAACCCCTCACTCTCCAGGTTAAATTGTAAAATCTCACAGAGATCTTTCTCATCATCGACAATTAAAATTCTGTGGTTTTTTTTCATTGATTGTGTATTTATTGAATACGGCTTATCTATGATACAACACAAATGTTACAAATCAATTACGAATTTATTAAAACTTATTAAACTATATTTGCTATGCTGTAAGATCGGAAAAAAAAGAATGAGAAAGCGTGTATTAATTTTTTTATTCCTGATTTTTTGTGCCACTGTTCAGGTGTTTTCTCAGGAAGAGCCATTTCAACCCCATGGCAAACCTTTTGCCACCCTGTTTGCCAATTTTCACATGGGTATTACAGGGGATGCAACCGATGAGGCAGCTTTTGAACTTGTGAGAGGATATCTGGGCTATGAGTACACGTTCAGCGAGTCTTTATACGCAAAGATCAACCTGGATATCGGAAGTCCGGATGACCTCTCTCCCTATGCGCGTTTGAGGCGGTATGCCTATTTCAAGAATGCGTTTTTACGGTACTCACGAAATAAATTCCGGATTGAATTTGGTCTGATCAGTTTGAAGCAGTTTGCTGTTCAGGAAAAAATCTGGGAACACCGTTACCTCATGAAAACCCTTGCCGATGAGTATCAACTGGGCTCATCTGCTGACCTTGGGGCTAATTTTCACTATGCATTCAACAAAAGGATAGATGCTGATTTTACGGTGATGAATGGTGAGGGGTATAACAATATCCAGACCGATGATATTTTTAAATACGGCATCGGTTCGACCGTCCGGTTTCCGGAAAATTTTACTTCAAGGATCTATTACGATTTCTCAGTCAATGAAATAACCGAATCTTCCCTGTTGTTTTTCAGCTCCTACGATTTCAGAGGGACATGGAATATGGCCGGTGAGTTTCTCTGCCGGTGGAACGATGGATGGAATGAACACCACAACATTTTCGGGATGTCACTATATGGGAAGTACAATATTACCGGCCGGTTTCAGTTATTTGCCCGTTTTGATAAAATAACGTCCAACATCCTTTCCGGTGAAACAACGCCGTGGCATCTGGCCGAAGATGGAACAGCCCTGATTGCCGGGGTGCAGTTTCATCCTGTCAAAAATATCAAAATGGCCTTCAATTACCACGACTGGTATCCGGGGGCTGCAAACCGGGAGAACAAAGCCTATCTGTTTTTAAATCTTGAAGTAACCATGTAAAAACCTTTGGCCTGTGAATTGTTTGAAAAGATACCATTATGATCGCATAAGAAACCTGATACGATTGATCATCTTCACGGGAGTTCTGGTTTTCGGGTGCCGCAAGAGCGATTACAGGATCGAAGGCTTTACTGAGGCGGTTGAGGATTATGGCACCGGCACCGGAACGGTAACATGGACGAAAGACAAGGAGTACCTGATCGAGGGTTTTGTGTTTGTAAACGACGGTCAGGTGCTGACCATTGAGCCCGGTGTGGTGGTTCGTTTCCGGAACGGACAGGCCGAGAATGCCAGCGCCCTGATCATTTCACGGGGTGCAAAAATAATGGCCGAAGGGACCCTGGATGAACCCATCATCTTTACTGCTGAGGGCGACGACCTGCAAGGATCTGTACCCAAAGAAAGCCGGGGACTCTGGGGTGGATTGATCATTCTGGGTAATGCCCCGGTCAATGTAGAAGGTGGCGAGGCTTCCATCGAAGGAATACCCCTGGCTGAACCCCGGGGAATATACGGTGGAATGGACGAAAACGATGATTCGGGAGTCCTGAAATATGTGTCGATACGCCATAGCGGAACCAATATTGGCGATGGCAACGAAATTAACGGCCTGACACTGGGTGGTGTCGGCAGGAATACAACCATTGATTATGTGGAAGTGATCTCCAATGAGGACGACGGGATTGAGATTTTTGGGGGAACCGTTCATCTGAAGCATATCGTGGTTTCAGGTTGCGGCGACGATGCCTTTGATTACGACCTGGGATGGACCGGTAACGGGCAGTTCTGGCTGGGGGTGCAATCAAATTACCTGGGCGATAATTTACTGGAAGCCGGAGGCGGTGTTAATCCGGTTGACGGAATGCCTAATTCCCAACCCAATATACTTAACAGTACTTTTATCGGGAACGGTGAAACAAGCGCAGGAGCCTGTGCTGTCTTCGAGAGAAATGCCGGAGGTATACTGGCTAATTCCATTTTGATGCATAAAGCCAAAGGAGTGATCCTTGAGGTGACCGATCAGCAGCACGACAGCTTCGGCCAATGGAAAAGAGGTAAACTGGCCATCCGAAACAACCTTTTTCATGCTGTGGCTTCAGAAACTCCGGAGTCGGTTTTTCGTCTGACAGGCGTTTATACGGAAGCCATGAAAAACGAATGGATTCACTATTTTGGGGCCGCACAGAATGAAATGGCCAATCCTGAGATGGATTTATCCGGAAACAACTTCGTTCCAACGAATAAGCTCATGGGAGAACAGTACGACACCCCATCACCCTGGTTTCAGATCGTCGACTTTAAAGGAGCTTTCGGGGAGTCTGACTGGATCGGGGGATGGACCCTGCTTTCCGAATGAGAAATGCCTGCACAGGCAACCTGGAAGCCGGGCAGGTGCAATTTTTACCGGTTTGTGCAGCCTTCCGGAATTTCGCTAATTGGATCTTGTCTGGATGCTGAAATCCCGGTATGACTTTAAGAGGTTAATGGTCTGTAACAGCAAATTCCGGATCTCGGTATTTATTTTGAAATATAATTGTGCGTTTCGTGTATTAACCTCTTTGTTTTTGATGCGTTTAAACTGGTTCTTTTCCATCTGGTCGATCTGATCAAACAGTTTTTCTCTTTTTGAAGCCAGTTCATCCAGGTCTTCAAAGGTTTTGTTTTTAACCGTATTCAGGGCATGATTGAAAAAAACATCCAGGCTGGAGGCGAGGTTCATGTATTCTTTGGATTGATCTTTTGTAAAAGGTTTATGGTTGTTTTTGATATGCCGGATCATGGGATCCAGCATATAATGTATCGCATGTGCCATTTCGCGCTTATAGTCCATCATCTGGACATAGAAGTGGCTGGTATCGGTAGGTCCTTCGGTAAGTTTTTCAAAGGTGGAATATACTTTATCCCTGTTCTTTTTTGATTTTTTTGAGAATTCTTCGGATAGATGTTCTGCGTTTTTTAGTCCACTGCGTTTTTCTTTTAAGAAGCTTTCCATGCCAATTGCAATGATCTGGTTGCAGGTAATCAGTGCCTTGATCACCTGTTTTGAACTTTTTTTCAGGATTTCTTCGGATGCATCATTTTCATCAATGGAATCGTCTTCATGGTCTTTTTTCTGTGCATTTCTTTTTTTAAACAACATGTGGGTGCGTGCTATCATAATTGCTGCAATGACCACAAAGATGAAGATGATAAATTTCCCGCCTACAGATATCAGGTAAGCGATCAAAGCCGAAACGATGAAAGCTATGAGGGCGGTGAGGAACCATCCGCCGATTACGGCAAACACCCCGGAGATCCTGTAGACAGCGCTTTCGCGGTCCCAGGCCCGGTCGGAGAGGGAAGTTCCCATGGCTACCATGAAGGTTACGTAGGTCGTCGACAGCGGCAGTTTCAGAGAGGTCCCGAAAGCAATCAGAATACTGGCTACGACCAGGTTGACCGCTGCACGGATCTTATCGAAAGCAGGCGGTTCCGAATCCATGCAGGAGGGCTTCTGCGTAGGAGGAGCAAAACGCGAGTGAACGGCCTGAATGAATCCGGAGGGCAGGATAGTCCCCAGGAATTTATTCACCTTGGAGGAACTTCGGACGATAACCCGCGCAACCATCGACGAGCCAAACCTTTCCGGTCCTTCGTTTTGCCTTGACAGATCTACGGACGTGGCCACAACAGACCGGGCTTTTTTTGAAAAGATCAGGGTAATGATCATGACCAGGCCTGCAAGAAACAACATATAGGAAGGAGTGGGAACTTTCCCAGCCAGCATTTCCATGGTAAAAGCCTCAGGGACGGTTCCTCCGGCGAACATCCATGCCCGGAAGGAGTTGAAGCCGGCAATGGGAACCCCGATAAAATTTACCAGGTCGTTGCCGGCAAAGGCCATAGCCAGCGCAAAGGTTCCGGCCAGAATAACCAGCTTCAGAATTTTAATGCGAAAGATCCATTGCAGCAACTGAAGGAGCGCTGTCCAGAAGAAAAAACTGTACAGAAGGATCCATACGGTATGTTGGGTTACCCAATCCTGCAACATGACTCCTCCGGTTAATTCCTCTTCGGCAAAGGCAGAACCTTTGATGCCTTTAATAAGGATAAAATAGGTTATGGCGGTGATCGCCAGGCCTCCGAATGAGGAACCCAGGTATTTCATCGGCCCCCGGTAATTGAAGGAAAAGATCAGCCGGGTGATATACTGTACTATGGCCCCAATTGTGAAAGCTATGAATACTGACAGGAGGATGCCGGTGATGATGGCCAGGGCTTTTTCTGAATTGATATAATCAGCCAGACTCCCTGCGGCATGATCCATACGCGAGATTTTTACCAGGGAAACAGCAACCGCAGAACCCAACAACTCAAAGACAATGGAAACCGTGGTCGAGGTGGGCAAACTAAAGGCGTTGAACGTATCAAGAAGGATGATGTCTGTAATCATGACTGCCAGAAAAATGACCATGATCTCGGAAAAAACAAACATATCCGGGTGGAAAATCCCTTTTCGTGCCACCTCCATCATGCCATCCGAAAAGGTGGCTCCGATCAGAACCCCCAGGCTCGCCATCAGAAAAACAGCCCACTTCGGGGCAGCCCTGGAGCCTATGGCAGAATTTAAAAAATTGACCGCATCGTTGCTGACCCCAACTACAAGATCAGAAATTGCCAACGCAAAGAGGATGACAACTAAAATCAGGTAAAAATTCTCCATCGTGAATAAGTTGATTTATTCTGCGGTAAATATATTATGCTAATTGATATAGTATGGCATCCGATACATTAAAAAAATATTAATTAAACATCATTTATTTGTTAATAACTTTTTGATTTAAAAAATGTTATAATTTTGAAACCGTTTTGTTCAGGAAAATTATAAAATGAAAACTTATTCTGCAAACAGGTTATCATTTTTTATTGCACTTTTTATCACCATTCTGGCTGGTCTGGTATTTTTTCTGTATGGTATCACTGCAGGATTCACCTGGTTTGCATTGGTTCCCCTGTTGCTTTTGTTTCTGTTTTCTTTTCTTGGTGTCAGGTATGGGTTAAAGATTTATTCTTATCAGAATAAGCTTTTTAATCCGTCTGTGACTGAAAATCCGGAGGAATCTGAATGGCTTTCCGGAGAAGATGCTGAAGAGGATCATGAATCTGAAACGAATGACAGGAGTGAAAAATGGACCAAAAAGCAGGTCCGGGAACTGGAACGATTGAAGGACCTTGAAAAATACCGCAAGGAATTCGTGGGGAATGTATCCCATGAATTAAAAACCCCGATTTTTAATATTCAGGGGTATATTCTCACCTTGCTGGAAGGAGGCATTGATGATCCGAAGATCAACATGCTTTACCTGGAACGCACGGTAAAAAACATCGACCGGATGGTTTCCATTGTTCAGGATCTGGAATCGATAAATAAGCTGGAATCCGGGGAGTTAACCCTTAATTACGAGGATTTTAATCTGGTGGAACTGGTAGAAGAGGTCTTCGAACTGGAAAACCGGCAGGCTGAAGAAAACAGGATAACTTTGGAGTTTGGCAAAAAACCGGTTGGCCCGGTAAATGTCAGAGGCGATAAAAAACGGATTATGGAGGTGTTGACAAACCTTATGGTGAACGGGATCAAATACGGAAAGAAAAAAGGAAAGGTAAGCGTCTCTTTATACGACAAAGAAAACAACCTGGTCGTTGAAGTCCGGGACGATGGAATCGGAATCGCTAAAAAAGACCTTCCCCGGATTTTTGAAAGGTTCTACAGGGTTGATAAATCCAGGTCACGCGGACAGGGAGGAACAGGCCTCGGACTTTCCATAGCCAAGCACATCATTGAAGCGCATGGCCAGGAGATCCATGTGAAAAGCAATCCGGGGCATGGAACGACTTTCTCCTTTACCGTTGAAAAAGTCAAATAATAGCCTACCTTTGTATATCTTCCGATCGGGAATTTTTTACCCTGCATATAACCTGCAGGGCCTTTTTTCACGAAACTGAAACGGTCTGCCATGGATGAAGATAAATACAAAATCTTGTTGGTCGATGATGAAGTAGATATCCTGGAATTTATAAGCTATAACCTGGAAAAGGAAGGATATGAAGTGTTTACGGCCACCAACGGAACAGAGGCTATCCGCAAGGCGGAAAAGAAACAGCCCCATCTGATCATTCTGGATGTGATGATGCCGGAGATGGATGGCATTGCGGCCTGCGAGGAGTTGCGCAAGATCCCTTCTCTTCAGAATACGGTGATTGCTTTCCTGACAGCCCGCAATGAAGATTATTCACAAATTGCCGGTTTTGAAGCGGGTGCCGACGATTATATCACCAAACCCATCCGGCCCAAGGTATTGGTGAGCCGCGTGAAAGCTTTGCTGAAACGAACGGGGGTTTCCGGTCAGACACCGGTGGAAATCGATACAAATACCCTGGCCCTTGGAAACCTGGTCATCGATAAGGAACGATACCTGATCAAAATGGACGACAAGGAGATGATCCTGCCCCGCAAAGAGTTCGAATTGCTTTCTCTTCTGGTTTCAAAACCCGGAAAGGTTTTTACCCGGGAAGAGATTTACCAGACGGTATGGGGTGAGAATGTGGTCGTAGGGGACCGGACCATTGATGTCCATATCCGTAAACTCAGAGAAAAGATCGGAAGCGATCATATCAAAACCTTAAAAGGAATCGGCTACAAATTTGTGGAATAAATCAACTATACAGAACCGACAGATAGAGAATTGCCAGCCCGGTAAAATAACCCCACAGAACCTGTCCCGGGGTGTGCCTGCCCAGATAAATACGCGCGGTTCCCACCAGTCCTGCTGCCAGGAACGTACCTGCAATCAGAAACACCGGATTGATCCCCATTTTATAGGAAACAGCCAGGATCATACCGGTAACTCCTCCCATGCCGGCCATATGGATGCTGATCTTCCACTTGAAGGAAATAATTAGTAACAACACAATAAGCACTACCGAGGAGATTAGAAATACCCTGAAAACCGGATAAAGGGCAATGTCTCGTAAGAGGTAGAATCCGAGATAATAATAGAGGGCTGAAAAAAAGAGGGGTTTTACCCGGTGTGAAGAGTCGTTCATCCGGATATTAAACCGGGGACTCAGGGCAAGAATCGACAACGTCAGCAGAGGGAGCAGCCCGGTGGAGAAAAAAACCGCAATTAAAACAAACCGTTTAATTTCCCATGAAAGCATCGAAAAATAGTACCCGGCATTGAACAAAGCAAGAAATCCCCACGTGGGCAGGATGAACGGGTTAAAGAGGTACGATATGGTTTTGGCCAGGATCTTCATCTGTTCCGTGCGGGTTTTTTCTTCAGGTTACAGTTTTTTCCGGAGCCTCGCTACCGGTATATCCAACTGTTCCCTGTATTTGGCAACGGTCCGGCGGGCAATAGGATACGATTTTTCCTTTAAGATCCGGGTCAGTTTTTCGTCTGTAAGTGGTTTTTGCTTGTCTTCATTATCAATGCATTCTTTGAGAATCATTTTAATTTCCCGGGTTGATACTTCTTCTCCGTCGTCTTTATGCAATCCTTCCGAGAAGAAATATTTCAACGGGTAGATCCCGAAATGGGTCTGTATATATTTGCTGTTGGATACTCTTGAGATGGTTGAGATATCCAGGCCGGTACGCTCAGCAATGTCTTTCAGGATCATGGGTTTAAGTTTGGTTTCATCGCCTTCAATGAAATATTCTTTCTGGAAGTTGATGATCTCCGACATGGTCAGTATCAGGGTTTGCTGTCGTTGCCTGATGGCATCGATGAACCACCGGGCTGAATCGACCTTTTGTTTTACAAAAGTTGCGGCTTCCTTCTGGTTTTTTGCATTGGCTTTTCTGTTTTCCTGGAGCGTTTTAAGCATGTCGAGGTAGGTATCGTTGAGCCGCAGGTCAGGAACATTTTTTTGGTTGAGCGTTAACTGCAACTCATTGTCAACCAGATCCAGAATAAAATCAGGAACGATGTGATGAAAAGACTTGTTCATCGGATTGCTGTAGGAACTGCCCGGTTTGGGATTCAGTTTCAGAATCTCACCAATGGCTTGTTTCAGGTCGTCATCCGTTAATTCCAGTTTCTGTTTTATTTTTTCGTAATGTTTCTTTATAAACTCGGGGTAGAAGTCGCGTATGATCTGTTCTGCCCGTTTCAGTGCCGGGTCGTTTTTGCGTTTTGTCTGCAGCAGGAGGCACTCCTGCAGGTCGCGGGCTGCCACACCGGGGGGATCAAAATCCTGGATCACTGTAAGTATCGTTTCGAGTTCCTCTGGGTCCACCTCTAAATTCTGGGTAAAAGCCAGGTCATCGCTTATCGAAGTCAGGTCGCGTCGCAGGTAGCCATCATCATCAATGTTGCCGATGATAAACTCGGCCAGGGTTTTCTGTTCTTCGGTAAGGTAGGTCAGCCCAAGTTGTTCAGTCAGGAATTCATGGAAGGTAGTGCCCACCGAAAAGGGAATGTCCTCGTGTCTGTCGTCGGGTGAATAGTTTTTGGTGTTTAGCTTGTAGGTGGGAATCTCATCATCGTCGGGGAGGTAGTCATCCATCGAAAACTCCTCATTGTCGTTATCTTCATCGGACCGGAGTTCATTTGCTCCGTCGTTTTCATCGTCCGGGGGTTGATCTTCTGCCATCTCCAGAACCGGATTTTCTTCCAGCTCTTTTTTTATGCGTTGCTCCAGTTGCAAGGTAGGTATTTCCAACAGCTTTATTACCTGAATCTGCTGTGGAGACAGTTTTTGTAATAATTTTTGCTGTAATGTTAACCTTTGTTCCATGTGTAAAAAGCTACGTTCAAATTTAGTACTTTTTCAAGAACCGGAACAAATAAATTTTCAACCGGGGATGGTTTAAAACTCTGCATTTTTCGGCGCTCTTGGGAATGGGATCACGTCGCGGATATTGCCCATTCCGGTTACGAACTGCATGAACCGTTCGAAGCCCAGTCCGAAGCCGCTGTGTGGCACGGTGCCGAACCTGCGGGTGTCGAGGTACCACCACATTTCCTTTGCCGGAATGTTCATCTCGTTCATGCGTTTCACCAATTTGCGGTAGTCTTCTTCCCGTTGCGATCCCCCGATGATTTCACCAATCTGGGGAAACAGAACATCCACGGCTGCGACTGTTTTGTTGTCGTCGTTCATCTTCATGTAGAAAGCTTTGATCTCTTTGGGGTAATCAATAAGGATCACCGGCCGTTCGAAGTGCTTCTCCACCAGGTACCGCTCGTGTTCGCTCTGCAGGTCAACGCCCCATTCCACCGGGAATTCAAATTTTTTCTTTTTGTAAGGGTTGGAGTTTTTCAGTATATCGATGGCTTCGGTGTAGGTACAGCGCACAAAATCGCTTTCAACCACGAAATTCAGTTTCTCCATGAGCTCCATGGAACGTTGTTCCCGGGGTTTGTTTTTCTCCTCCTGAGACAGGCGGTTTGCCAGGAACTGCAGGTCGTCGGTGCATTTTTCGAGGGCATAGCGAATCAGGAATTTCAGGAATTCTTCGGCCAGGTCCATGGTATCTTTCAGGTCGTAGAATGCCATTTCGGGTTCGATCATCCAGAATTCCGAGAGGTGTCTTGCGGTGTTTGAGTTTTCAGCCCGGAAGGTAGGCCCGAAGGTATAGATTTCGCCCAGGGCGGTGGCCCCCAGTTCGCCTTCAAGTTGTCCTGAAACGGTCAGGTTGGTGGCCCGCCCGAAGAAATCCCGGGAGTAATCGATGGCTCCGTCGTCGGTCAGCGGCGGGTTTTTCGGGTCGAGGGTTGTAACCCGGAACATCTGGCCCGCCCCTTCGGCATCCGAAGCCGTGATGATGGGGGTGTGCATATAGTAAAAACCCTTGTCATTGAAATATTTATGAATGGCAAACGCCATGGCATGCCGTACCCGGAAGATGGCCCCGAAGGTCTGGGTCCGGAAACGCAGGTGGGCATTCTCCCGCAAAAATTCAAGGGTGTGCCGTTTGGGCTGTATGGGAAATTTGTCGGGATCGGCTTTCCCCAGCAACGTGATCTTCCGGGCCAGCAGCTCCACCTGTTGGCCGGTGCCCTGCGAGTCGGCAAGTTTCCCGGTTACGGCCAGCGATGCGCCGGTAGTAATATCGCGCAGCAACGATTCGTCAAAATCCTCTACATTGGCAACAACCTGCAGATTATGAAGAGTCGATCCGTCATTCAGCGCAATAAAATGAACATTCTTACTGCCCCGTTTTGTTCGCACCCAGCCCCTGGCGGTTGTCTCTTTATCACGTTCTCCGGAAACCAGAATCTCTTTGATCTTTGCTCGTGCCATACTGCAGGTTTTGTTTTTTTGAATGAATTAAAAAGAATAAGGGTACAAAAGTACATTTTTAAAAAGAAAAATACATAGCCTTCCGGATGCCAATAAAAGAGTTTTTGTTTTCTTCATAAATTTGCCATCCCCATTGGATCATTTTTGGTTGAGAAATCCAACCCTGACAATAGAAAACCGTGTTTTGGATTTCCAAATATTATTAATAGTTTTACTGTTCAACATGTTGTTTTCGTATTGTATTCAGCCCTGATTTATGGAAAATCAGGGGAATTTAATTACTGCCTCCCGTTTGACGAAGCGAATGAGAAGGGGGATAAATTGTTAAACGCAAGGCTATTGTCTTGTACAAAGCGCAAGTACGGCAGTATATTTTAATTGCTGGTATTGCAGGAAAATCTTATCAATTACGCTATGAATCAGTCAGTACATAAACCATAAATTTTAAATTATGATTACAACAAAACCAAAACTGAGGTTATATATAATCCTGCTTTCTTTTGCAATGGTTGTAACAAACGGATTTTCTATTAATCCCGAAGTATCGAAATACCTGATAAACCTTTCCGAAGGAGAAGAAGGGCCGGGATACGATGACAAATACCCCGAAATAGTCATTTCAGGGAATACCATTCATGCAGTTTGGACACAAAAAGTGTCCGGTAGTGAAGCTCATTTCTACTACCGCCGTTCCACCGATTTGGGAGAAACCTGGGAGGCTCCCCAAAAATTAATGGTGTATAAAAACAGCGGTTACGGATTAGAAGTAAACAGCAGACGACTTGCTGTGGACGGTGATGTAGTGCATGTCTGTACAGCCGATTACGACTATGATGATGATGGCACCGGCAAGATTCATTATTTCCGTTCACAAAACGGTGGAACATCATTTGAAAGCGAACAGATTATTGCCGCCACATCGGGTGGTTATAACGCAATCGACGACTGCTTTATCAAGGCTTCCGACGGAAAAGTAGCCGTGGCTTACCACGGAGAAGGAGACAAAAAAGGAACCTGGGCTCTGTTCTCATCCAATGGCGGAACCTCTTTTTCAGACACAAAAATATCTGATGAGAGTAATTATGTTACCGACTTATATTTTGATGGAGGGCAAATGATTGTGCTTCATGGCTATATTCATTATTCTTACGGCCTCCTAACCTCAGGTAAAGTGTGGGTTTCCACTTCTGATAATGGAACCGCATTTACCACCAATAAAATATCGGTATCTTATGAAACCCAGGATGGAGAAGAAGAACGCTGTAGGGTAGAACATGTGGAAGAGCACTACTCTTCAAAAATTGCCCGTTCAGGGAATAACATTCATGTTGTGTTCAACGGACTTACCGAAGAAGATGAGTGGACTACATTTTACGCCCGGTCAACCAATGGAGGAAATTCTTTTGAACCTGCAACGGATATAGGTGCTGTTATTGCTGAAAAATTACAGGAAGGTTTTGAAACGGTTGCTGCCAAAAACGGCAATGTATATTTGCTTGCAGCAACTACTTCCAGCGCCACGGGTAGTGAGTTCTACTTTGCATACTCGCATGACAACGGCACCACATTTTCCGAACCCCGCAGAATCATGAATCCCGATGTCGAATTAGTGGGCAAGGCCTCTTTACCGGCAATTGTCATCGACCCTACGGATGAGAGTGGAAAAACACTTTATTTAACAGGAAACATGTTGTTCTCCACCAAATCAGTCGATGGGGGCCAATCCTTTTCCGGCAGCATGTCTCTTGCGCCTTCCCTGAAAGGCAATGTCCTGTATATGTATTCCAGTAGTATGAATTCCTTCATGCAAATAGATAATGAGGGAGGACTGCACTGGATTACACGGGCTGAATGGAGCAACGGTTCAGACCAGGATATATTTTACCGGAATGTGAGAACGCAGCCCGGCCCCGGAACAAAAAACAAAGCCTTTTATGTTGAAAATATAGCAAAAAGTCGTGAAAAAACAGATTTGGTAGTTGTTCCGTCTTCCGAAAGTATTCAGTTCGACTCGGCCATGACTGCTGAAGTATGGGTGAAGTTTGATCCGGAATCAGAAGATTTCGGCATTCTGGCAAAGGTAGACGGTTATAATCCTGGGTATAATCGTCCAAAAGGATATCAAATGGGATCCATAGCAAATGATGGTGCAATTCAGGTGAATGCAGGGATACAAACAGACATTGAAGCTCCTGTAATCCTGGCCGATATTGATTTGAACGATAACCTGTGGCATCACATTGCGTTTACATACGATGTAAATGGAGGGTTAAACAATTTCAAACTGTATGTTAATGGTTTGCTGCTTCAACAGCAAACAGTTAACGGAACTATCGTTACAGAAGACGGTATGTTAATGCTGGGAGCACGAGGGGAGAATGAAGGATGGTATGACGATGCCAAATATTACATGGATGATGTTAGACTATGGAACAGGGCTTTAACCCAGGAAGAATTGCTGGAAAACCAAACAAAAAAAATAACAGGTGAAAAAGAAGGCCTGACGCTCTTTATTAATTTTGACGATACATTTAAAGATATTTCAGGAAATGGCAACGATGGTATTCCTGTGTATAATGGTACACTAAATGAATCTGATTTCGATCCGCCGGTGCCTGCATTTGAATTGTATCAGCAAGGCAATGTGGTTTCTTTTAACAATAAAACAAAAAATGCCACTTCCTGGGTGTGGGATTTTGGTGATGGCAATACGTCGGAACAGGGAAATCCGAAGCATGGATATTCCAATCCGGGCGAATATTCCATTTCGCTGCTGGCTAAAAACGCAAACAGTGTAAACGGAGCTGTCGGCCATGCCACCATTGAGGGGCTTGAACATATAGACCCCCGGGAAGCAGGAAACTTCGGCTATGCAACCCTGACTGTTTTTGGTGGAGGGCTTACTACCGAAGGCAGCTCCTTTTTGCTTCGGAAAAATGGTGCGGAAATTTCAGGAGACGATCTCTATTCCCCTGCTCCCGGACAACTGGCCGGCCGGTTTTTAATGAATGGAGCAGAACTGGGAGAATACGATGTGGTTTTTAAAAAAAATGGGGCAGAGCTTATCCTTGAAGATGCATTTTCAGTTGTCGAGGCTACCATGCCGGAACCATGGGTTTCAATAGCCGGGCGATCGTTTACTTTATTGAATATGTGGCAAACCTTTACCATTAATTATGGAAACAAAGGCAATGTCGATGCACTGGGAGTTCCTTTAAACATTGTAGTCAGCGACCTTCCAGACCTGGAAGTCAATTTTTTCGATTTCAAGGTTGAGGCAAACGAGTATATGAAAACGCATACTCCCGAAATTGTAGAACTTATGGATACACTGTACGATGTGGTGGAAGACTATTTTGGACCCGGGCATAATGCCAGGTTTTATCCCCTTTATGTGCCTGTTTTGGAAGCAAACAGTTCGCGTAGTGTTCACATCAGGGTAAAAAGTAAAAGTTCTCAACGCTATTATATGGAAGCGTGGACCAATGATCCGTTTTTTGAATTTGTTGACACCGAAACAAAGAGTGCCGCTGCGAGTCAGGATGACGAGAAGGATATGGAAATGAAGCTGAATGCATGTTTAGCTCTTTCGGCAGCCCATGCTACTTCTTCTTCTTTGATGGATTTAGTCGGAATCGTGCTCCCCGTGGATTGTGTATACGATTTTGCAACCGTTGCCTTCAATCCGTGGGATAAATTAAAGCCTGATATGGAAACGAGTGAACCTACGGTATTTAATAACTGGGGTTATTCACTTGCCTCGGCTGCCTTTAGCTGTATTGGTGATTTGAGTCCTTTTAAAGCCATCAAAATTGGAATTAAAATAACTTCGATTGTCAATAATATGTACCAGGGATATCTGGCTCACCAGGAGTGTTTGAACAACTTCGATCCCCGTTATAAAAGCAGGAAAGGAGTATCGGCTCTTACCTCCCTCGATCCCAACGAAATGGTGGGGCCATCGGGCTTCGGAGAACAGAATTTTATTCCCGGATACCACATGATGCCCTATACCATTTTGTTTGAAAATAAAAGCGAAGCCACTGCACCTGCGCACATTGTAACCGTTACCGATACGCTGGATTTGTCGGTATTCGATATTTCGGAATTTGGTTTCAGTTCCTTTGGCTGGGGCGACACCATTTTTTCACCCCCCGGGAATAAACTGAAGGAATTTTCCATGGACATTGACCTCAGACCCCAGCTGGAACTTATCACCCGCGTTTCCGGGAAACTGGATGCACTTACAGGCGTGGTTAAATGGGAGTTCTTATCCTTGAATCCCGGAACCATGAATTTGGAAGAAGATCCGTTCATCGGTTTTTTGCCACCCAACGTAACTCCGCCCGAGGGCGATGGTTTTGTAAGCTTCTCTGTTGGGTTGAAAGAAGAACTGGGTACCAACGATGAGATTCGGAACCAGGCTACTATTGTATTCGATGCCAACGAGCCCATCGTCACAAACGAATACCTCAATACATTGGATCTGGATAAGCCCCAAAGCCAGGTTTATCCGTTGGAAGCCAACATTGAAAATCGTTTTCCGGTTGACTGGACCGGAACCGATGAAGGATCGGGTATCAGCCATTACACCATTTATGTGATGGAAAACGACACATTGTTATACCCGTGGCAGACCAACACGTCTGAAATTACGGCAGAATTCATTGGAGAAGTCGGTTCTACCTACAAATTTTACAGCATTGCTACTGATAATGTGAGTCATATAGAAGCTGCACCCAATGATTACGATGCACAAACAACCGTGACCGTGGATGTGGAAGAATTTGAACGGATGAAAGAAACCTTGAAAGTTTGGCCCAACCCGGTAAAAGACAACCTGCGGGTTACCTTCAGCCATGCACCTTGTGGTATGTACGTGGTTGAGCTGGTAAGTGCAACCGGCTCGGTTAAGCATTCGCAGCTGTATGAAGACAGAGAACTGCAAAACGGTATTTCAGTTATTGTTTCGGATTGTCCGCCGGGACACTATGGTTTTACGTGTAGTATTTGGGAATAAAGTTGAAACAAGAAAGGTGTTAGTGCAGTAGCTTTTATTCTGTAACCGGGAAACTCCTGAAGACGGTGGACAAGGGATGGTTCAATCCGGGGCAATATCAGGTTTCCATGGATATCTCATTCCTGGATCCCGGACTGTACCTCGTTGAGGTACGTACGGATCAAAAACCTGAGATTTTTAAACTGGTTAAGAAGTAGCCGGTTGGCCACATTCTTCCGGATGCAATGTTCTGTACGTTAACCCTTCTGTTTATAATGTGAATAAATTGGTTATGAAACGGGGATTCCCGGCCAAATTTAAAATCATTCAATTATCTTTGCGCTGATTTTTAATGAATTGGTAATTTTCCCTTTTTGTTCTCCCCGGGAATTTTATCCGTACCGGGATCGGAAACTTTTTTTGGGGGTGATCAATGGAAGGATATCGAAGAAATGGCACATAAAGCAGGATTTGTCAACATTATTGGGAATCCCAATGTGGGGAAGTCGACCATTATGAATGCGTTGGTCGGGGAGAAGATCTCGATCATTACGTCGAAAATGCAAACCACCCGCCACCGGATCAAGGGAATCGTGAGCGGCGAAGATTTTCAGATTGTCTATTCCGATACACCGGGCATCTTAAAACCCAACTACAAACTGCAGAAAACCATGATGAAATTTGTGGATACGGCGCTGGTCGATGCCGATGTGATCCTGTATGTTACCGATGTGATTGAGAACCCGGAGAAAAACCTGGATTACATAGCCAAAATCCGGAAATCAAAAGTGCCCGTTCTTGTGTTGCTGAATAAAATTGACCTCTCGAACCAGGAACAGGTATTGAAGTTGTATGACTTCTGGACCCGGACTTTTCCCGGAGCTTCCGTATTGCCGGTTTCAGCCACAGAAAAATTTAATATCGCACCGGTATTCGACCGGATCATGGAATTATTGCCTGAAGCACCGGCTTATTTCCCCAAAGACGAACTGACCGACCGGAACGAACGGTTCTTCATGCAGGAGATCATCCGCGAAAAAATCCTCCTTTATTACCAGCAGGAAATTCCCTATGCCGTCGAGACTGAAGTGGAGGAATTTAAGGAAGAAGAAAAACTGATTCGAATCAGAGCAGTTATTTATGTGGCACGCGAAAGCCAGAAAGGAATCATTATCGGACACCAGGGAAAAGCCATTAAAAAAGTGGGTTCGCAAGCCCGGAGAGATGCAGAGGAATTTTTCGGGAAAAAAATCTTCCTGGAACTGTATGTGAAGGTGGCCCGGGATTGGCGTGAAAAAGAGGAACAGCTGAAAAAATTCGGGTATGACGCGTATTAAGGGAAGTCCGGAGTCCGGAGACCGGAGATGGAAGAAGAAAGTCCGGAGTCCGAAGACCGGAGTCCGGAGACCGGAGATGGAAGAAGAAAGTCCGGAGTCCGAAGACCGGAGTCCGAAGACCGGAGTCCGAAGAAGAAAGTCCGGAGACCGGAGAAAGAAAGAAAAAAACAGAAAATGAGAAGTAAAATAGTAGCCATTGTAGGGAGGCCCAATGTGGGTAAATCCACATTTTTTAACCGGCTGGTCGAAAAGCGCCAGGCCATTGTGGACGAGGTGGCGGGAGTGACCCGCGACCGGAATTACGGAAAAGTAGAATGGAACGGCATAAATTTTTCAGTGATCGACACCGGAGGCTATGTGGTTCATTCCGACGATGTGTTTGAAGCCCAGATTAATAAACAGGTACAGTTAGCCATCGATGAGGCAGATGTGATCCTGTTCATGGTGGATGTGAAGTCGGGGATCACCGACCTGGACGATGCCATTTCAGCGATGCTGAGGAAGGCAAAAAAGCAAACGTTTCTGGTGGTGAACAAGGTAGACAGCAACCAGGCGATCCCCGATGCCCAGGAGTTCTACAGATTCGGATTGGGAGAGATTTACTGTGTCTCTTCCATGACAGGAAGCGGTACGGGTGAACTGCTCGACGAACTGGTCCGGGTATTCTCCAAAGAGAACGAAACGGATGAGGATGAAGTGTTCCCGCATCTTTCGGTTGTGGGACGCCCCAACGTCGGGAAATCATCCTTCATAAACGCACTGATCGGCGAGGAACGCAATATTGTGACCGAAGTAGCCGGTACCACCCGCGATTCAATTCATTCCCGCTACAACAAGTTTGGTCACGATTTTGTAATCGTCGACACAGCCGGATTGCGCAAAAAAGGAAAGGTACATGAAGACCTGGAGTTTTATTCCGTGCTGCGGTCGATCCGTGCTATCGAAAGTTCCGATGTGTGCCTGCTGATGCTGGATGCTACCCGCGGCGTGGAAGCCCAGGATGTGAATATTTTTAACCTGATCGTTAAAAATAAAAAAGGCGTGGTGATCCTGGTGAACAAATGGGACCTGGTGGAAAAAGATACCCACACCACAAAAAAATTCATTGAGCGCATCCAGGAAAAAACCGCTCCTTTCACCGATGTGCCGGTGATCTTTGTTTCAGCCCTGACCAAACAGCGGGTATACAAAGCGTTGGAAGCTGCTATGGAAGTGCATAAAAACCGCAAAAAGCGCATCAAAACCTCGCTCCTGAATGAGGTGATCCTGAAAGCGGTTGAAGCGTACCCACCCCCTTCGGTGAAAGGGAAGTTTGTTAAAATCAAATATGTAACCCAATTGCCTTCGCCAACACCAGCCTTTGCATTGTTTGCCAACCTTCCGCAATACATCAAAGAACCGTACCGGAGGTATATCGAAAACCAGATCCGGGAAAAATTTCCTTTTTCAGGGGTTCCGGTTCAGGTGTTCTTCAGGCAGAAGTAGTTGGCTCCCCGGATTACCGGGGATCAGGAAAGGGCAGAAGAGGGCTTTGCAGAAGAAATGAAAGGGGTTCTTTTGTGTTTTTCTCATCCGTATGGATTGGTTCGAAATTTTTATGAATAAACCGTATCTTTGTAAATAAAAACAGGAATAGAACATGATTGGTAAGTTTTTTTATATTCCGAAGGCCAGGCAATTTAAAATTGCACCCCGGTATTATGATCCGGATCAGGAGGAACGGGAAGAGCGGGAGCGCCGGATCAAGGAGGAACTGGGGATTGTGGAAGAGAAGAACGAGGACGGAAAGCCCTATCGTCCCAGCATAAAGGGACAGTTTCGCAGGGTCGGGGGATGGCAGGCCAAATCCTCACCCGAGGCCCGGCGGTCGTCAAACACGAGGCTGATCATCCTGATACTGATCCTTGCATTAATCGCGTATTTGATTTTCTTTTCCCATTTTAATCTCTTTTAGTGAGTGATATAATTCAGTTATTGCCTGATTCTGTAGCCAACCAGATTGCTGCAGGCGAAGTAATTCAGCGCCCGGCATCGGTGGTTAAGGAGCTTGTTGAAAATGCTCTTGACTCAGGAGCTACTGAAATAACCATTCACACCAGGGATGCCGGAAGAACATTAATTCAGATTACGGATAACGGGTGCGGAATGTCTCCCACCGATGCCCGGATGGCTTTTGAAAGACATGCGACCTCAAAGATCAGCCAGGCCAACGATCTGTTTGCCATCCGGACCATGGGATTCCGCGGCGAAGCACTCGCTTCCATAGCCGCAGTTTCCGATGTGGAACTACGCACCAAAAGAGTGGAAGACGAGGTGGGAACCTTTCTGCATATTAATGCCTCAGAGGTGCAAACCCAGGAACCGGCAGGATGCAATGACGGAACCACAATTCAGATAAAAAATCTGTTTTTCAATGTGCCTGCACGCAGGAAGTTTTTAAAAACAAACAATACCGAGCTGAAACATATTCTGCATGAATTCCAGCGAACGGCCCTTCCCAATCCGGATATCTCATTCCGGCTTTTCCATAACAAGGTGGCGGTGTATGATCTTCCAGCCAGCAATCTGATGAGGCGGATTATCGGATTGTTCGGGAAAAACAGCGGGCAAAGCCTGGTGCCGGTTGACAGCCAGACCAGCATGGTTGCTGTTTCAGGGTACGTAGGGCAACCCCGGCATGCCAGAAAAACCTTTGGCGAACAGTTCTTTTTTGTGAACAGGAGGTTTTTCAGGCATCCCTATTTTCATAAGGCGATCATGTCAGCTTATGAAAAACTCCTGCCTCCCGATACCATTCCTTCCTATTTTCTGTTTTTTGAGATCGATCCTGAGGCGATCGATATCAATGTACATCCTACAAAAACGGAAATTAAATTTGAAGACGAGCGGGCTATATGGCAGATTATTCATGCTTCTGTGCGGGAATCATTGGGGAAATACAACATCGGTCCTTCGATAGATTTTGACCGGGAGGGAAGCATCGAAATACCGGTGGCTCCCAAACGGGGAACCTACATCCCGGTGCCGGAGATAGAGGTTAATCCGGAATACAATCCCTTTGAGAAAAAGTCTTCCCGTGAAGATGCTTACGAAACGTTTAAGCGATCAGGGGAGGAGAGCGGGAATCTGAAAAACTGGGAAAAACTGTACGACGGGAAGATTCCGGAACGCGAAGGAGAGGTTTCTCCTTTCCCCGGAAAGAATAGGGATCTCTATTCTTCTACGGGGGAGGAGCAGAAATTTTCCGGCCGGAAGATGATGCAGCTGAAAGGGAAATATATTCTGACTCCGGTAAAATCGGGGTTGATGATCATTGATCAGAAGAGAGCTCAGGAAAGGATTCTCTTTGAGCGATTTATGGAAGTATTGAAATCAGAATCGGTAGCCAGTCAGCAACAGCTGTTCCCGCAAACCATCGAATTAAATCCGGTGGATGCAGCCTTGCTTGCGGAAATTCTTGAAGACCTGCAGAACCTGGGGTTCGATATCAGGGAGTTTGGCAGGAATACCTTTATTATAAACGGTACCCCGGGAATTCTTGACAATCCGTCTCCGGCGGCAGTCATCGAAAAACTTCTCGAAGAGTACAAAAATTCCCCGGTGGATGCCAAAAACAAGGTGCGCGAACAGGTGGCTGTTTCCCTGGCAAAGGCAGCTGCTGTGAATTACGGAACCGACCTGAGCCCTGAAGAAATGAACCATTTGATCGATAACTTGTTTGCCTGTGAAACTCCCAACTATTCCCCCGGAGGAAAACCAGCGCTGTCGATCGTAACCCTGGAGGATATTGAAAAAAGTTTTTCGAAAAAATGACAGAATGTCTTAAAATATAGAAAAATCTGAGTATGGACCAACTCTTGTTGGAAAACCCGAAAAAATTAAAAACATGACGCAATACAGGCCTGTTTTTGGAAATATACCTCCGGTTGTTAAGAACCTGATTATTATAAATGTCTTGTTGATGGTTGCCACGTGGGTGCTGCAGGGCATGGGTATCGACCTGGTTGAGTACCTGGGATTGTATTACCCGGCATCGGAGAAATTCAGGATGCATCAGCTTTTTACGCATATGTTCATGCACGGGGGCCTCACCCATATCTTTTTCAATATGTTTGCCCTCTGGATGTTCGGACGTGTGCTGGAAAGCGTATGGGGCCCCCGGCGGTTTCTGCTCTATTACCTCGTCACCGGTCTGGGAGCAGCTGCTTTGCATATCTTTGTCAATTTTTTAAGCATATCGGCCATGCAGAATGCCCTGGAAGTTTTTACAAACACCCCTTCCCCGGAGTTGCTGGATCAGTTTGTGCAAAAACACCTGTCCCGGCCTTCCACACAGGTGATCGATTTCATCAATTCCTGGTACAACAATCCCGATCGTTCATCTTATATTGCGGAAGGACAGCACCTGATGGAACGGATCGTGCAAATGAAGATGGATATTCCCACCGTGGGTGCCTCAGGAGCCGTCTTCGGAATCCTGCTGGCATTCGGTATGTTATTCCCCAACACCCGGCTGATGCTGATTTTTCCTCCGATTCCCATTAAAGCCAAATATTTTGTCATCGGATACGGTGTCCTGGAATTGTACCTGGGACTTACTCAACCGGGAAGCAATATCGCACATTTTGCACACCTCGGAGGCATGCTGTTTGGATTTTTCCTGATCCGATACTGGAATAAAAACACCAAAAATTTTTATTAACACATGAATCTGTTGGATGAAATAAAGGATTCCTTTAAAAAGGGATCGGTACTGACGCGCCTGATTTATATCAACCTGGGCGTCTTTCTGCTAGTGCGGATCATTCAGTTGTTTTTCTTTCTCGGGGGAAGAGAATATTTCCTGCTCAACTGGCTGGCTTTACCCGACAGCCCCTTTGAATTTATCAGAAGACCCTGGACCCTGGTTACTTATATGTTCCTGCATTACGATTTCCTGCACATTCTTTTTAACCTCATCGGATTGTACTGGTTCGGGAAACTTTTTCTTTACCGGTTTGAAGGAGATAAACTGCTGGGATTATATGTGCTGGGAGGCATAGCCGGAGGCCTGCTTTATATGCTGGCCTATAATCTGTTTCCTGTTTTTCAGTCCGTCAACGGACTTCTGCTGGGAGCTTCCGCATCCCTTTTAGCCATTCTGGTAGCGATCTCCGTTTATGAACCGGATCAGGAGATCTATCTGGTTTTTCTCGGAGGAGTAAAATTAAAATATGTGGCAGCTTTTTATATTCTGCTGTCGGTAATCGGGATCAGCACATCCAATCCGGGCGGCAATATAGCCCATCTCGGAGGTGCTTTGTTCGGATACCTGTATATTTTTCAGTTAAGAAAGGGAAAAGACATGACTTCCGGCCTGGTAAAATGGATCAATAAGCTGGCTGCTCTTTTTAAAACCGGGAAAAAAGTGCGGATTGAACACCGGCAGCCCCCCCGGGATGATTATGAATACAACCGGCAAAAAAATCAAAACCAGGAAGAGATCAATAAGATCCTGGAAAAAATAGCAAAATCAGGCTATGACAGCCTTACAAAAAAAGAAAAGGAGATGCTATTTAAACAAGGCCGGAAGTGATACCTGCTCTCCGCCCTCCGCTCTTTGCTCTCTGCTCTCCGCCCTCCGCTCTTTGCTCTCCGCTCCCTGCTCTCTGCTCTCTGCCCTCTGCCCTCTGCTCTCGACTCCCTGCTCAGGGATTGTTCTTTTTTTTCTGGGCTTCCTGGATGCTGATGTTCAGTTCAAAACCAATCAGCAGAATAAGGGAAAGGAAATAGATCAGGAGCAGGATGATCAGCAGAGCTCCGATGGATCCATAGAGTTTATTGTACTGGGAAAAATTATTGATATAGTACCCGAAAGCTCCAAAGGTAAGGATGCTTAAAAGGGTTGCCAGGGTTCCTCCGGCAGAAATAAACCGCCACTGGAATTTCTTTGCCGGTGCCATAAAATAGAGGAAAGAGTAGGCAAAGAAAAACAGTGCTATGATCACGATCCATTTCCCCACCATGAGCAGGATGACCGTAAAACCCTCCCGGATGATATTATTTTGTGTAAGAATATTCACAAGCAGCTGGCTTCCGGTAAGCAGGGCGATTGCTGCCGCGAGCAGTATGGAGAGGATTATCAGGAGCAAAAAAGAGATCATCCGTTGGCCCAGCCAGTTCCGGCTTTTGTAACTGTGTACGGTAGCATCAAAGGCACTCATCATGGAAGTCAGTCCGTTGGTGGCAAAAAAAAGAGCCATCAGAAAACCCAGGGATAAAAGATCGCCCCGGGGATTCTGGAAGATCTCTGTGATGGTGGCTTCTATGGTCTCAAACGTACTTCCAGGAACCAGCTCCTGAATAATAGCCAGCATTTCGTTTTGAAAATTAGGAATCTGAATGTAGGGGATTAAAGTAAAAAGAAAGATCAGG
>Ga0307422_1000230_pt1 | contig 33101 bp, 30 predicted proteins | sample SalMarWE160290MG_FD_202153 | JGI IMG/M metagenome (GOLD analysis project Ga0307422, IMG submission 202153) | Salt marsh sediment microbial communities from the Plum Island Ecosystem LTER, Massachusetts, United States - WE1602-90 | ecosystem: Environmental > Aquatic > Marine > Intertidal zone >...
TTATGAGTCTCAAATTATTTTTCTTAATTACATAGCTCTTCCCATTTTCAAGATTTAGAGCCAAAATTTTCATTTTGATAGTACCAGGTTCATTTTTAATTCTCGCTCCCAAAATAAACTCATATCCTTTGATCTGTAACTCTTCGAAGTTGGATTTGGAGAGAAGTCCCGAGTCTGCTTTATAAGTATTTCACTTAGTTCGGCTAAGTTCACCCCCCTAAAAAAAAGGCTCCCACCTGGTGGCTCATTCCTAAAATAAATTTGTATTTTTCGGTTTTTTATGAGCTTTCAGACGGGTGTGCCCCTGCACATACAGGGCACACACAAAGGGTTCACCCGGTTCAAGATGCAGGATCAAAAAGCCGATACACTTAATAAAGCACATTGCAATTTTTTTTTTACTCATGTGTATAGATCCCTCCCGAGAACAGGAATATATCCTTTTGGATGTTGTTTTTAGTAAAAACCTATACAAAAGGTTAATTGCGGTGCCAATTCATAATGTTAATTAGTGCCCGTCTATAAAGTAGTCAAAATATTTGACTTGTCACGTGTCTGTTCAGAAGGTCCCATTTGCAAGGCTTGCACAATCCGGAAATGCGGAATTTGCTAATCGTAAATAAGCAATTTTCGGACAAGCATAACGCGGCAAATGGAACTTTATGGACAGACACTATTTAGAGGTGCCAAATAATGTTAAATAATAAACAAATAAAACCATAAAAACTATTTTGTTATTAATAGTTTTATATATTTGCATCTTCAATTTATTATCATAATGCAGCTTCCATTTTTCAAATGTATATGACCACAAAAAAAAGAATTATAAACGAGTCCATTCATATGTTTTTCCGGTCCGGAATACGTGCTGTAACAATGGATGATATTGCCCGGGAAACGGGGGTCTCAAAACGTACAATTTACGAAAATTTTAGGGATAAAAACGAACTGCTCCGATCATGTCTTATTGCAATGGACAGGGAAAGCGAAAAAAATATCAATAAACTGATCAAAAAATCCGAGAACACGATTGAGAAGATATTTTCCATGCTCCGGATGGGAATTGAAATGATAAAAACCATAAACCCGCATTTTTCTATTGACCTGAAAAAATACCATTATTCCATTTGGAAAGAAACTTATACCAAGAGTGAAGAAAAATATCTGAACAATATAATTGTTTTACTTAAAAAAGGAATAAACGAAGGCCTTATCAGGAAAAACATCAATATTGAAATTGTATCCAAGCTGTTACAGGGCCAGCTCAATTTTCTCAGTGACGACAGGATATTTCCCCCTGACCGCTTTAACACCTCCGAGGTATTTGAAAATATCGTTATAAGTTTCACCAGGGGAATTGCCACGCGTAAGGGACTTGAAATGATCGAAAAATACTGCCCGGAAGAAAATATTGGTCAGAATGAAAACTTTAAGTAAGATAGTAGTTTTATGACTTTCATAAAAAAAATAAAAATCCATAACAACATGATCAAATACACCAGGATACTGTTAACAGGCACATTGGCATTAATCACCATTAGCACAAGTGCACAGGAGAAACTGTCGCTTAGTCTTGACAGTGCCCAGTATTATGCCATAGAATATAACAAAAAAGTCGTGAATGCCGGACTGGCTGTTAATGAGGCCAATAAGGCCTTATGGGAGACCATCGCGCAAGGGCTTCCCCAACTGGATGCCACATTGGATTATTCAAATTACTTCGGGAGTTCAGTTACTTTTCAAGGCATGGATATTACATTTGACCCCACAAGTAACCTTAACGTTACAGCCTCCCAGCTTATTTTCAGTGGCAGTTATATCGTTGGTATCCAGACAGCCAAACTATACAAAGAGATGTCGGAAACAAACGAACAGAAAAGCATACAGGACATCAAATCTGAGGTATCCACTGCATATTTCCATGCACTGGTTGCTGAAAAATCCTATGATATTGCTTTGAAGAATCTTGAGAATCTGAATTCCCTGTATAATAAAACCCAAACCATGGTCAATGTGGGAATCGCAGAACAGACCGATGCCGATCAGGTATCCGTTCAGGTTAATATGCTCGAAAATGCTGTTCGGGCTGCAGAAAGACAGATAGAAAATGCATACAATATGTTAAAACTGCAACTTGGAGTTACTGCAGATTATGAAATAAAACTGCTTGATTCACTCGGGGGTATTATTAATAAGTATGATTTTCAGTCCAGCATTGTATCCCCTTTCAATATAGCAGATAATCTCGATTATCAATTGATGCAGGTTCAGGAAGAGGTCTCCGAAAAACAGGTTAATATGCGGAAAGCAGCCTGTTTACCAACTATATCAGGCTTTTATAATTACACGGAAAAAATACGGAAACCTGTACTTGATTTCTCTCCGAAACATGTTATTGGTGCAAATGTCAGCATCCCCATTTTCGCCGGCGGAATGCGAAAAGCACAAGTTGATCAGGCAAAAATTCAGCTTAAGACCGTTCGTAATGAAAAAGAACTTCTGACTGAACAATTGCAGATACAGGAAAAACAATTACGTTATAATCTTAAAAATGCTGTTGAACAGTATGAAAATCAACTCAAAAATGTTGAGGTAGCAGAACGGGTTTATAACAGTAACAGGCAAAAATATGAACAGGGCATGATATCGAGTCTTGACCTTACAACCTCACACAACAATTATCTGGAGGCTGAAAACACTTATATATCATCCCTGCTGCAGCTTCTTAAAGCACAAATAGCTCTTGAAAAGCTGTTAAATGAGCTTTAATAGCAATTAGTCATAAATAAAAAAATATATCATAACGAGAATAACTTTAACAAATCACTGTAATGAAAAAGAAAATTAATTATATCGCATTGTTTTTCGCATCTGCTCTGTTTTTAGGATTTACAGGCTGTACATCCAATAAAAATGATCAGGCAGATGAGTCCGTTGTATCTGACAGTATACAGCAACAAACAGAAGTAGTGAAAACCATGGAAATCCAATTTCAGCAAATAGCCAGAAAAGTATCATATGCAACAACACTTATTCCCTGGGAAGAAATCCATATGGTTCCTGCTTCCCCGGGAATGATAAAAAAGATCAATGTTGAAATCGGATCCAGGGTTTCCAAAGGCCAGGTGCTTGTTGAAATGGACAAGTCCCAGCTTCGCCAGGCAATGATACAGCTAAAGAATCTTGAAACCGAACTGCAACGGCTCGACACCCTCCGTAAAGCGGGCAGTATTTCCGAGCAACAATATGACCAGGTGAAAACCCAATATGATGTTGCCCGGGAAAATGTTGATTTTCTTGAAGATAATACAGAGCTCATTGCCCCCTTTCACGGGGTGGTCACAGGAAAATATTTTGAAAACAGTGAAATGTATTCGGGTACTCCCAATACCCAGGCCGGGAAAGCTGCTATTGTCACTCTTGCCCAGGTCAATCCCATGAAGGCAAATGTAGCAGTATCGGAAAGCTATTTGCCCTTTATTTCATCAAATACCCCTGTAACACTCACAACCGAAGTATACGGAAATGAAGTATTCAAAGGTAATTTATTGCGTATTCATCCTTCTATTGATCAGGCTACCAGGACTTTTATCACTGAAATACAGATCCCGAATCCCGACAATAAATTACGTTCCGGAATGTCGGCCGAAGCATTCATAAACCTTAAAGAGATTAAAGCCCTCATGATCCCGGCTTCAGCCATTTTAAAGCTTCAGGGTTCGAATGAACGGTATGTCTTTATTAATGAAGACGGACTAGCAAAAAGGGTATCCGTTAAACAGGGACAGCGTTATAATGAAATGGTCGAGGTCATCTCCGATGATATCAGTGAAGGTGATCAACTGATCATTGCCGGCCAGGGCAGGTTGCTAGACGGCGATCCTGTTAAAGTTGTGAATCAATAAGTGCCGGTTCATGTAAATTAAATTAATCTCAGATAATAAAATTATAATTATGAGTATATACAAAAGTGCTGTAAACAAGCCGATCACTACCCTGATGATATTTGCGGCCATCATTGTCATGGGTATATATTCGTTGATTTATATCCCGATCGACCTGTACCCGGAGATGGACCCTCCTTATATCATGGTTATGACAACCTATTCGGGTGCCAGTGCCAATGATATTGAAGTCAATGTCACCCGGCCGCTGGAAGATGCATTAAACTCGGTAGACAACCTGAAAGAAATCACCTCGGTATCCAGGGATAACCTTTCTGTCGTAAGTATGGAATTTGAGTGGGAATCCGATCTGAACGAAGCGGCAAATGATATACGTGATGCCATCGACCTGATCTATGATTTTCTTCCGGAAGGAGTGGACAGGCCAAGCATTTTCAAATTCAGCATGGACATGATGCCCATTGTATTTTTTGCTGTAACAGCTGATGAAAGCTATCCCGGCCTGGCCAAGGTCATTGATGAAAAGATTATTAATCCGCTGAACAGGATCGAAGGTGTCGGTTCCGTTAACCTGGCCGGCAGTCCGGAACGAAAAATCTATGTGGAGATCGACCCCAACAAACTTAATGCATACAGTCTCAGCCTGGAAACAGTAGGATCTGCCATTTCGGGAAGCAATATCGACATGCCTTCAGGAAATATTAAGATGGGGAATATGAACTATCCCCTGCATGTGGAAGGGGAGTTTACAGAAAGCTATGAGTTGGAAAACCTCGTGGTGGGGCATTATAATGCAAAATCAGTTTTTTTAAATGATGTGGCCACTGTCAGGGATACGATCAAGGATGTATCACTGGTAGAAAGGATCAACAGTCAGCAGGGAGCCCGCATGTTTATTATGAAACAATCGGGAGCCAACACGGTAAAGGTTGCACGGGAGATCAAGAAAAACCTGAATGAATTGAAGAAGGACCTGCCGCCTGATATTAAAATACAGGAAATACTTGATACTTCCACTTTTATCAATCAGTCAGTTAGCAATTTATCACAAACACTGATATGGGCTCTGATCTTTGTAGTAGCCACTGTTCTGTTTTTTCTCGGACGATGGCGGGCTACATTCATTATCGTGATCACAATCCCTATAGCACTGCTGGTCTCATTTATTTATCTTTTTATTACTGATAGTTCCCTGAACATTATTTCACTGGCTTCGTTGTCTATTGCACTGGGGATGGTGGTGGACGATGCCATTGTCGTGCTGGAAAACATTACCAAACATATCGAACGCGGGAGCAGTCCCAGGGAAGCAGCCATCTATGCAACCAATGAGGTATGGCTTTCGGTTATTGTGACCACCCTTGTGATCGTAGCTGTATTTTTCCCGCTGACACTGGTATCGGGCATGACCGGCGTACTTTTCCGCCAGCTGGGATGGATTGTGAGCATTACCGTGGTTACTTCTACCGTGGCAGCAATCTCACTCACCCCGATGCTCTCATCACAAATATTAAGGCTAAAGAAAAGAAGTAGTGAAAAAGGACGTTTCGGTTATGAAAAAACCATAGAACCCCTTCTTCGCAAAGTAGAATCTTTATATGAAACAACGATTCAATGGGCACTAAGAAATAAGAAAAAAGTAGTATTCACTGCCCTTGCCATCTTTATCGGTTCATTATTCCTTATCCGTTTCCTCGGCACAGAAATGTTGCCTGAAACCGATGAAAGCAGATTCAGTTCTGTAGTGGAACTGCAAACGGGATTGCGCGTTGAAGAAACCCTGGAAATTACCCGTGAGTTGGAAAATATCATATACGACAGGTACCCGGAACTTGAACTGCTTAGCACATCATCCGGATCGGATGACGAAGGTGGAATGTTATCATTATTCGGGCAGACCGGGTCGAACATGATCAACATTACAGCCCGCCTTATACCGATTGATGAACGTGAACGTTCGGTATGGGAAATAACGGATGATCTCCGGGAACAAATGGAAAAAATTCCCGAGATCATCAATTTCAGTGTTTCAACAGGCGACCAGGGTATGGGTGGTAACCAGGTTGATGTAGAGATCTATGGATATGATTTTGAAGTAACCAACAAGCTGGCCGATGAAATTAAGCAGCATATCGAAGAAATATCCGGTGCCACTGATATACAGATCAGCCGCAAGGATGACCGGCCCGAACTACGTGTAATGTTTGATAAGAAAAAACTAGCGATGCACGGGCTGAACACGGCCATGGTTTCCTCTCATGTGAGAAACCGGGTGGACGGCATGCTCGCTTCTCTTTTCAGGGAAGAAGGCGAAGAATATGATATCATCGTACGTTTTGACGAGAAATACCGGCAAAGCATAACCGATCTGGAAAATTTCACCATCACATCACCTGCAGGACAAAGTATTAAACTTGGAGAGCTTGCTGAAGTAAAAGAATACTGGAACCCTCCGAATATTGAACGAAAAAGAAGGGAGCGGGTCGTTACCGTGTCAGCTGTACCCTCGGATATTTCACTGGGCGAACTTGCTCAAAGTATCAAGGATAAGGTTGACCAGGTAGACAAACCGGATAACATTATGATAAACATCGGGGGAGCATACGAAGATCAGGTGGAATCCTTCATGGATCTTGGCTTGTTAATGGTCATCAGCCTTATTCTGGTCTTTCTGGTCATGGCCTCCCAGTTCGAATCTTTCACCATGCCTTTTATCATTATGTTCTCCATACCATTCTCATTTACAGGGGTGATACTGGCACTGTTGATTACCAACACTACCCTGAGTGTGATTGCAGCCCTGGGTGCCGTATTGCTTATTGGAATCGTGGTGAAAAACGGTATTGTGCTGGTAGATTATATCAACCTGATGCGCGACAGGGACTATGAGCTGAACGAGGCGATTGCCCTTTCGGGTAAATCACGTCTCCGTCCTGTATTAATGACTGCTATGACAACCATGCTTGCCATGCTACCCATGGCCCTGAGTACCGGCGAAGGATCAGAGATATGGAGCCCGATGGGGATCACCCTTATTGGCGGCCTGTTATTCTCAACGATCGTTACCCTGATCATAGTGCCGGTTGTTTATGGTGTTTTTTCCAAAAGAGGGGAAAGGGACAAGCAGGAAAAGATCAGGAAACGGTTTGTATTTATGAATAATGATAATAAAAACTAAATAGTGTCTGTCCATAATGTCCGATATCCGCGTTGCTGCTCACATTTTAAATCCTCGAATACCTTAGTATACCGCGGTTTAAAATGTTCGCGCACCTTGATCCCGAACACTCTGAACAAACACCGCGAGTTTATATGCAGACACTAAATAGCAAAATAATACAGGCACGGATTACAAATCCGCACCAGCAAATCCAGCAAGGATTGCGCAGTCCGAAAATGCGAGAGCCACAAGTCACAGACTTGCGGCATATGATAGTTTACTTAATGAGTAATTTTCGGACAAGCTTAACGCAGCAAGTGGGACTTTATCGACAGATACCAAATAAATAAATAATGAAAGCAGTAATGATCATTTTTAACCAGGCAAATACCGAACGTGTGGAATACATGCTTGACCGGCTGGGAATTCGGGGATTCACATGGTGGGAAAACGTAAAAGGCCGGGGTTCGGAAACCGGTGAACCCAGGATGGGTACCCATACCTGGCCCGAGATGAATTCAGCGGCCATGACCGTGATACCGGATGACAAGGTACAAATACTCCTGGAGAAGATCCGGAAACTCGACGAAATCAATAAAGAAGTGGGCGTCCGGGCTTTTGTCTGGAATATCGAACAGAGTGTATAGTGCCACATCCTGCCGCAAAGCATAGACTTGTGGCTTTGAATGACACGTAACGCGCGGCTCTGTCGCGCGTTCCCTCTTTGACGCAAATATCTGTCGTATCGTCGCGAACAAACCATGGCGCCAACGTCCGCAGGTGCCAAAACAGATGAATAGTCATTTTGTCACCGATCCCCCCCTCCTATCCTCCTTTTTGCTGAACTTTTGACGGGAAATGCCGGTTTTCCGTGTTTGGCAAATAATTTGTTTAATATTAAGCGTTCCAACTACTAGATAGATAGAGTCTATATAGTATAACTGACCATGTGCTTGTTTAAAATGTTCTGGATATAAGCACGCAAAATTTTTAAACCTCATTATACTAAGTTATTCGAGGATTTAAAATTTTGGCAGCAATGCAGATATAGTATATTAGGGACAGACACTAAATAAAAAATAACAGATTAATCAAATATGCAATATAAAGATTACTATAAAACATTAGGTGTTTCAAAGAATGCCAGTCAGGACGAAATAAAAAAGGCATACCGGAAACTGGCACTGAAGTATCACCCTGATAAAAACCCGGGTGATAAAAAAGCAGAAGAACGCTTTAAAGAAATTGCAGAAGCTTTTGAAGTGTTGAAGGATCCGGAAAAAAGGAAAAAATATGATCAGCTGGGTGCTGACTGGAAAAAATACGAACATGCTGGAGCCGGTGCGGAAGGTGGTTTCGACTGGTCACAGTTTGCCGGTGGCCGGGGTGGTCGTAGAAGATCATACCGGTATGAAGGTGATCCTGGGGATATTTTTAGTGAAATGGGTGGAGGCTTTTCTGATTTCTTCCAGGCATTCTTTGGTGATATGGGTGGAACAGGCAGAACAGGTGCAGGAAGAGATTCACGGGATTTTTTCCGGCAGCCTGCCTCTAAAGGACAGGATCTGAAGGCAGATATGGAAATTTCATTATATGAGGCTTACCACGGAACGTCACGTATCCTGAATGTGGATCGAGAAAAACTGCGCGTACAGATCAAGCCGGGTGCCTATACCGGGCAGGAACTGCGTATCCGTGGAAAAGGCGGTAAAGGCATGGGGGGCGGCCAGAGCGGTGATATTTATATTAAGCTGAAAGTCATCCCCGACAGGCAATATTCAATAGATGGCCACAATCTCATCAAGGAACAACCGGTAGACCTGTATACGGCAGTGCTGGGCGGACGGGTCCAGACAGACACTATGGCCGGAAAGGTGAATATTACGATTCCTGAAGGGACTCAGACCGGCAACAAATTGAGGCTAAAAGGCAAAGGAATGCCGTTATACGGAAAATCCGGTCTGTACGGAGACCTGTTCATCAGGTTGAAAGTACTTGTTCCCGGAAACCTGTCAGAAGAGGAAAAACAATTATTCAGAAAACTAAGGGATATGAATAAATAGCAGATTTGTTGTAATTAAAAATTGCAGGATTCATTAATAAATAATCTGCATTATTATAATCAGGATAAAAAAATTTGTGTTAAATCAGAAAAGAAATATTCTGTTCTGCAACATTTTTTTTCTGTCATTTGTTTATTTTAATAAAAAGGGATCATTAAAATGCAGGATCAAATAAACAATAAATACAGCAAAGTATACAGCGAAAAGTCATTTTGGGTTAAAATCAGGAATTATGCAAAAATCGCAGGACAAAAAGTGACGGAACCTGCACTTATAATGTATTATTGCCTTAAGGACAAAGATACTCCCTTACGTATAAAACTGATAATCATTACAGCGCTGGGATATTTTATATTACCAACAGATGTTATTCCTGATATCACCCCACTGGTAGGCTTTACTGATGATCTTGGCGCCCTGCTTACAGCATATGAACTCGTAAGGCTGCATACCAAACCTGAACACCTGGATAAAGCAGGTGAAAAAGTTAGGATATGGTTCGCACCTGAAAGTGCCTGATAACCTCGAAAGTAGTCAAAATGTTTAACTTTTACCCTTTACCTGAATTTTTTTTCTATTCTTTCCGTAACCAGTTGTGAACTGATAATTGACATTGGCAATCCTGCACCCGGAATAGTCGAAGCACCCACATAAAATACATTTGAGAATTTTTCATCAAAATTAGCAGGTCTGAATGCACCAATTTGATTCATCTTATGGGAAAGACCAAGTCCTGCACCTTTATAAAGGTTAAATGAATTTTGCCATGTTTCCGGTGTGAAAACAGTTTTTGAGACTATATCCGGACGTATGTCCCGGCCAATCCTTTCTGAAAAATCATCAATAATACTGTCTGCTATCTGATCTTTATCATCCCAGTTCTTTTTGAACAATAAATTTGGAACAGGGCAAACGAAGAATAAGGCCTCATGGCCAGGAGGGGCACATTCAGCATTATGTTTAGATAAAACATTCACATAGTAATAAGGTTTTTCAAAGATACCCGGATTTTTCATAACATTTTTCGCGTATAACTGAAAATTATCGCCAAGATAATAATTGTGATGTTCAATTTGCGGTAATTTTGTTTTTATGCCGAGATAAATTGTAAAATAGCCCATAGTCCAGCTTTTTCTGCTTAATCCTGTATCTGAAAATTGAGGCCGCCCAAGCACTTTCCCCCTGAAATAAGCTGCATCAGAGTTAACAACAAAAATATCAGCAGGCCATGTATGACCGTTCTGATCGGTAAATGCCGTTAAACTGTCACTTTTATCAGCAAAACCAACTATTTCGGTATTATAGCTTATGGTAACGTTCGCCTTTTGTAGTTCCCTGACAAGCCCTTCTACTATCTTATACATTCCGCCCTTAACATTATGGTACCCGTCATGCTTGAATTCTGTGTAGGAAAGTAATGTATATACGGCATTGGTGTCAAAAGGTGTCCGTCCCAGGAAAAATGCTACAAGAGAAAGCACCTGCCTTGCTTCTTTTGAAATAAAATGGCTTTTTACCTGTGACCAGAAAGACTTGTATAATACCGGCAAATGGGCAGGGTTAACCTGCATTAAGGATTTCAGATAAGCAGGGATATTATTAAAATTCTGTTTGATAACAATATCCACCGTATCATCAAACAATGCTTTCGATTTCCTGATGTATTTTTCAAACTTCTTACTAAAATCAGGCTCAAGACCGGAAAATTGTTCAGCCAGTTTGCCTTCATCTTTATAAAGGGAAATTTTCCTGTCAGTTCCCCTGAAACAGACTGTATATAGCGGGTCAAGCTGCGCAAATTCGAAAGGTATTTGAATGCCGCAGTCTTTCGCGAATTCTTCAAACTCATAAGACATACTAAAAAAACTCGGCCCTGTATCAAATGTAAAACCGTCTTTTTTCAGCTGATTCAGCCGGCCGCCTGCATTATCGTTTTTTTCGATAATATGAACATCATACCCCCTTTTCACCAGCCTTAAAGCAGTGGCCAAACCTCCAAGTCCGGCCCCTGCAATTAGTACTTTTGAAGACATATCAATATGTTATAGTTAAAACTCTTTATTCGCTTAATTTTTCAATTGCTTTCGGATACAAATCATCTTTAACCCACAGAAATCCGGATTCAACGCGTAAGGCCTTTTTACAATATTCTACCGCCTTTTGATAATTCTCCATATCAATGTAAGCATTAATAATAATGCTTAGCAAATTCAGATAATTCCAGTCGCCGGATATTTCCAGGTTCTCTTCATACAATGACAAAGCTTTCAGGTAATTATTAATTGCTTTTTGTTTGGACCCTCCAAAAACCGCGGGCATAAAAAACTCAATGTTTGCCTTTTGCAAATAAGCAAAATAATTTTCCGGATTCAGATGAATAGAATTATTAACATAACCGTAACTTTTTTTCCCTATGAAGGGTGCTTTATAATTGTTAATACCTATTTCGTAACCGATAAATGCCGCTTTATACCCGTATGCCATTGACAGGGCAAAGTTATTTTTAATTAAAACATTAAGATTTTTTACGGCAATATCAAGGTATCTCTTTGCTTCATCATACCTCTCACTGCCAATGCACCATCCAATATACCCGTATTGATAATTTACAAGCTCAAGCATGAAAGAATCTGTTTTGTCCTGTTTTTTCTGCATATTATCTATCACCTCTTTCCACAGACCCATTTTATTATTAGTATAGGCATGGTAGATACTGGTTTTGAAACCGGCCTCTGCAGTATGGCACCATATTGAAAAAAACACTATGAATATATATTTCTGTTTTTCCATTCGTAATTTTTTGTTATTCTATTTATAGCTGCCTTATAGATAAGCAACAATAAACAAAATTGTTGAGGGAAAAAGTAAAGCAAGTTCCGAAAAACATTTTGTTCACTTATTACCGATGTTAAAACAACCGACAGAACACTAACCGAAACATATACTGCCAGAAATCCGGGAGTTAAAAACAAAAACGGAATAAACCCGAATGTGGCAAAGGACCAAAACAATAAGCTGATAATTACAGAATTGCCAAAAAACTGAAGTACATTTTTTGAAAAACCTTCAACTGCCTCAGAAAAACGGCTGTACATACGGCATTTTATACGCTCATCACCAACCATACAGGAGACTTTCACTTTATTTCGTTTAAAGTACCTAGCAGTGAGAATATCTTCAACAGCACTGTTTTTGAATTTTTCATGAGGTTGTAACCCTTTATAATAATTTCTGTTAAACAACATGTATTGCCCATTGGCAGCAGCATGTTGACTGAATGGCGATATCCGGACAAAGATCAAAGGCAATAAAGTTAAAAGGATATAATTCATAACAGGTATTGTAATTTGTTCACCTTTTGTCGCCATTATTTGTTTAGGAAAAACAGATAAAAGCCCGAGATGGTATCTATTCATCTCATTCACGGTATTTTCAATGATATTGCCATTGATCCTCACATCGGCATCTAAAAAAAGCAAAAAATCACCTGTCGAAACCTGTGAAAGAGAATAGCAGGCAAAATTCTTTCCAAGCCACCCTGCCGGAAGCCCTGTGGATCTGATCATTTTAATCCTCCGGTCTTCTGTTGCATGTTTTTCAACTATTTCAGCAGTCCTGTCTTTAGAAAGATCATCGAATACAATTATTTCAAGATTTCTATAAGTTAAATGTTGTAAATCATTCAGCAAATTCCCTATATTTTTCTCTTCATTCCGTGCAGGTATTAATACCGATACTGATTCATTACCTGGCAAATTGCTCGTTACCGGGGTTTTTTGCATAAACACAACATTTATTATTGCTGTAGTCATCTGGTAAATACCAAAAAATAATATGAGGTATGCTATATATATCATCTCTGTGCATTCTTTATCTGAGAACTTATTGCCTTAGTATAAAAATCATTATAAGACATCTCGATATCTTTTATTTTTTTGCTTTCGCCCTGGTATTCGTCTATATTTATAAAAAGTACAGGTTTTTGATGTGAGAAATAATCTACCAGATTAGCGACAAAAATAATTTGTATATTATTTTTACAATAATGTAAAATCCGTTCTATCCCCTTGTTAAAATGGGCCTTCTGCTCGTATAAACTCCGGAATTCACCCTGGGGAAACATAAGTACCATATTTCGTGGTGATTGCAGGAGTTCGGCAGAATAGCGCAGGGATTCGATTATACCGCGTGATTTCTTTCGTATTGAGTAACCACCGGAATAGTTGAAATACCAGTGTTTGCGCAGTTGATCTTCAAGCATCATAAAGTGAAACCGGCGGTGCAGCAATTTCAGGTTAACATACATCAACCAGAAACCGTCCCACCAGCTGATATGATTTGCCACGACCAGGACAGGCAGATCCTTGTCCTCATACCTTCCGTTAATCTTCACTGCATGAAAATTCCTTTTAATGATCCGCAAGGTATAATACTTAAAAAACGGGTATATAAAAAAATGGTGCTTCGCTTTTATGATCATGGCAGAAAGATTAAAAGAACAACAAAAAACAGGAACTGACCTGTTAAGATCACAATAGATAAAGGGTTAGAAGCATTGACTCTGCCGGCTTTAATGACCGAATGAAAAAATAATGCAAGTATAAGCCACGCCGCGTAATTTTGCAAAGGAACGCGGCCGTTCTGCCAAAACCACATATCCAGCTTCGGTGCTGCCTGTTCCAAAACAATATCGTATAATAACATTAGTAAAGAAGCAATAAGGATTTTTAACCGGGCATTAATTTTCAATTCTTGCACTATGGACGAGGTTGCATAAACTAAAAACAACCAGTTAAAACCTATTAATATTGGCGTTTCATAAATTTTCAGCCCCAGGCTTTCACCATACTTGTATGCACCAAAAACATTTCCTGATTTAACACCAATAACTTCAATAAAGAAGCCGGCAAGCAATAAAAACAAAAAGATCAATATTGATTTTGCATTACGGGACCCGCAATGAAAATAAGCCAAGTAACCATAACTCAGCAATAAAGAGAAAGGTATCAGTTTTATAAAAAATAACCGGGACACAGGTAACAACATGCCAATAGCCCCGACACAGTAAAATATGATAAAAAACTTTTTTACCTCTTTTTCTTTGGTTAGTGAAAAATCCAAATCTTATAGTTTATAAAATATTATTCCCCTCAATATGTTTATTAACTCTTTCAATAATCTTCCTGAACCAAACAGTATAATCATCAGAATTATGTATAATGTCATTAATCAGATCATTATAATCTATGTATTTATAATTCATCACCTCACATGGGTTTGTTTCAGGCAATTGATCGGTTATTCCTACAAAAACATGGTCGAATTCATGCTCAGTAAGTTCATTGTCAAGAGCTTCCTTATATATGAAATCAAAGATTTCGGTCAGTTCGCATTGTATTCCCATTTCTTCCATTAACCTTCGATAAGCCGCATCACTATTTCTTTCCCCCGGGTAAGGATGGGTACAACAGGTGTTTGACCATAATCCCCTGGAATGATATTTATCTTTCGCCCGTTGTTGGAGAAGCCATTCACCACGGGTATTGAAAATAAATACCGATACGGCCCGGTGTAATAAGGCATTTAAATGAGCTTCCAGCTTTTCCTTTGTAGCTATTTGGTTATCGCTCCTGTCAACTAAAATAACATGATCCTTCCTCATCAAATCACATTTAATTTAATCAATATAATTCCTTTGGCCATCAAATAGAACTTGATTGCATTCGAAATTCTGATTCTTCGACTAATAATTTTTTCAGCCGGAGTCCTTTTCAGTTTTTTCAAAAGCTTTGAATAATATAAATAAGATACCAGTACAGCCGGTTTAGCATTATGCGGCAGCTTTCTAATTCCTTTAAATGCCTGGGCAAGATCATTTTGAATATTGTTGATGATCATTATTTTGGTTTCTTCACTGAAATTATCCTTATAAACATCAGGAAAATACCGTCGATCCAGATCCTCGATATCATTTCTTAAATCACGCAAAAAATTGATCTTTTGATAGGCCGATCCTAATTTCATGGCAGGCTTTTTTAATTCAAAAAACAGCTTCTCATTTCCATTGCAGAATACTTTTAAGCACATCAAACCTACCACATCTGCCGAACCATGTATATAATTATTAATTTCAGCCATGCTGTTGTATTCCTTTTTCTCCAGGTCATGTTTCATACTTTGAAGAAAATCATTAATAAGTTCATCAGGAATAGCATATTTTTTTACAACCAGCTGAAAAGACTGAAGTACCGGATTTAAGCTAATTCCCTGTTTACAGGCATCGTAATAGTCATTTTCAAATTTTTCCAGTAGAAATTTCCTATCGTATAAATGAAAGGTATCCACTATTTCATCAGCCAAACGCACAAATCCGTATATGCTGTATATTGCCATACGTGTTTCTTTATCAAACAAACGGGTAGATAAATAAAAGGAAGTACTGTAATTCCTTATTACCTGTTTCGACACCTTAAATGCCGTTTGACTGAACATTTCAATTTGTGATATTGTCATATTATCATACAATTAAACAGGATCTGCTGAAAAACACGAAATGTATTTATAATCAACTCAATACGGCAACTGATTGTTTGTAAAGTGCAAGGGTTTTGACTAATATTCATAAAAACCTTTATATTTAATAATTATAATAGTTTGTTAAATAAAATAATAATTAACAATTAATTTTAATTATTGTTAAATAATTTATCCGTATTTAGTGTCTGTATTATTAATGCGCCAGGTTGGAAACAAATGTAAGTCCTTGAAGACATGTAATATTTTTCTACATATAACATAATTCACAATCCTTTATAATAATGTTAAAAATATATATCAAATTAAACAAACTTAAATACAAAAATCATGAAACAATTATTTGACTCCTCTTTCTGGAACGAGGTGTATCCAAAAGCTCTCGACTGGATTATCACCGAACTGCCTTCTATTGTTATTTTTACTATTATCGTATTAATTATCCTGAGAATCAGCCGCTTCTCAATCCGCAGATTAAAAAAGACCCTTATTGCCCGAGCGGAAAAAAATGAGAATATTGATACATTTGAAACTGAAAAAAGAGTGAATACCCTTCTTGGGATCGTTCAAAGCGTTATAAGCATAATCATATGGACAATTTTCATCATGATCCTGATGAAAAAATTCGGTGTGGATATCGGCCCTATCATTGCAAGTGCCGGTATTATAGGACTTGCCGTAGGTTTTGGCGCCCAGGAACTGGTAAGGGATTTTATTTCCGGTTTTTTTGTTCTGCTCGAGGATCAGGTGAGGACAGGTGATGTGGCTATAATAAATGGTACGGGGGGGCTTGTAGAAAAAATTGAAATGAGGACCATCACCCTGCGTGATTTTTCCGGTGTAATACATATTTTCCAGCACGGCAAGATCAATACCTTATCCAACATGACAAAAGAATGGTCGGCTGTTGTATTTGACATAGGAGTAGCTTATAAAGAAGACACGGACAAGGTATCAAAGATCATGAAGGAAGTGGGCGACGAAATGCAGAATGACCCGGATTTCAGTGAAAAGATAATTGAGCCGATAGAAATATTCGGCGTGGATCAATTTGCCGACAGTGCAGTGGTGATCAAAGCCCGGCTGAAAACAAGGCCCATTCAGCAGTGGTCCACAGGGCGCGAATATCGCAGGCGACTGAAAAAAGCATTCGACGCGAACAATATCGAGATCCCCTTCCCCCACACAACTGTATACTGGGGCGAAGAGATCAATCCGCTCAGGCTTGACATTAAAGAAATGGAACAATCATCCAAAAACTAAGTGACAGGTTTTATCTTTTTATTATGTTCTGCTGAAAAAGACTGTAGTGCATCATCTGCAAGGTTGCAAAGCGAAAGTATTTTAACTCAAAATTCAAATTTTTAATATTCACAGGAGATTTATTAAAAAAATTATATGATATGCGGTTTATTACTTTGTTTTTACTGTATTTAACAGCTTTAGCACCACTTTCAGCACAGAGAAGCCGGGAATTGATAAACTTTGACTGGAAATTTTCAAAAGGGGAATTTGAAAATGCTGCTAATGCAGATTTTGATGATTCGGAATGGCAGACAGTACACCTCCCCCATGATGCAAGTATTTCAGGGCCCTTTGTCAGGGACAGCCTGAACTCAGACCGTAAAAACGGATTTCTGCCGCGACAAAAAGGCTGGTACAGAAAAGTATTGAACGTTGAGAATAATATTGAAAACAAAAAAGTTTTTATTGAATTTGAAGGTATCTACAGGGATGCTCATATTTTTGTAAATGGTAATGAAGTAGCTCACCAGCTAAATGGTTATGAAGGGTTCCTTGTTGATGTAACGGATGTTATCAAACAGGGAGATAACATCTTAGCTGTAAGCTATGATAATACCGATATGGAAAGTTCAAGGTGGTATAACGGAGAAGGTATTTACCGTGATGCATGGCTGCTAATAACAGAAATGGTTCATGTTGATTATCACGGCACATACATAACAACCCCATCTGTAACAAAAGAACTCTCGACTGTATTTATACAGACCGAGGTGATCAATGAAACAGATAAGGAGCTGGATGTTACTGTTATATCAGGGGTCTTCTCTCCGGAAAATATTAAGGTCGATGAAATAACGGACAGGGCTCCCCTGCTGCCGGGTGAGTTATATCATTACAGGCAAAACGCGAAGATCGAAGATCCTCAATTCTGGGATATTGAAAGCCCTGAGCTATATAATGTTATCACAACGGTGAAAGTCAATGATAAAATCTATGACAAATATGAATCGGCTTTCGGGGTCAGGACCATTGAATTTCACAGGGATAAAGGATTATTACTAAATGGACGGAAGGTCATTGCAAAAGGTTTAAACATACACCACGACCTTGGTCCCCTGGGTGCTGCCGCTTTTGAACGGGGGTTTGAAAGGCGCCTCGAAGGATTAAAGAAACTGGGGTGCAATGCTATCAGGTTAAGTCATAACCCGCATGACAAATTTATTCTTGACTGGTGTGACAGAAACGGTATGCTTGTGATGGATGAAGCATTTGATAAATGGGAAGACCAGTTTTTCGGCGAGGGAAATGATTTTGACGAACACTGGAGAGCAAGTCTCACTGCTTTTGTTAAGAGAGACAGGAACCATCCCTGTATTTTCCTTTGGAGTGTAGGCAACGAAACCCAACAGCAGAAAAGCGCTAAACATGGATACGGGGTGCCCCGGCTAAAGGAATTGGTTAACTTTATGCATAATTTTGAACCCTCTAGAAAAGTCACCTGCGGACTTCATCCTTCAAGAAAAAGCGGTGCTTACGGCACAAAGAACTATTACAGGGAGGGCCCTCCGGAGATGGAATTTTACATGGATGTGGTAAGCACCAATTACCGTGAAGAATTCTGGCCGGTTGACAAAGACAGATACCCGCAACTGATATTTATTCTCAGTGAGGCACAAGCCGGTAATCTTGGCAACGAATGGTTTAATTTCAACCATGATAATTCGGTTGGTTTGTTTTACTGGGGAGGTACAGATTATATTGGCGAATCTTTCGGCTGGCCTTCAAAGGGATGGCCAAATGGTATTATTGACTGGAACGATCACTGGAAACCATTCAGTTACTATATCAATAGTTTATTCAGCAAAGAGCCGATGGTGCATATTACGGTCTATGACCCCGGGATGGAATCAAACAAATACTGGAACGAGGTACAGCTGAGGTTTCAACCCATGTTCTCCCATTGGAACTGGGAAAACAATGATTCCGTAAGGCTCTTGACCTTTACCAACTGCCACGAAGTTGAGCTGTTTGTAAACGGAAAGTCTGCCGGAATAAAACAAGTGCCGGAAGAATACTACACCAAAGACATCAAGGCACACAGTGCCGAAGAATTTGACCCCGATGACCCTGTTTTAACCGGCCCTGAGATGCACAAAAAGCTTGAATGGGTAATCCCCTACGAAGCGGGAACGGTAATGGCAGAGGGCAAAATTGACGGCAAGGTTGTTGCAAGGCATGAGCTCAAAATAACAGGTGATGCCAGTAAAATAGTTCTTGAAGCTGACAGGAAGAAAATAAGGGCTGACGGGCTTGACCTGTCTTATATCACCGTAAAGGTTGTGGATGAGAATAACTTAATAATACCTGATGCCGCCCATAACATAACTTTTAGCGTATCGGGAGCCGGGATCAATGCAGGTGTAGGTAACGCCGATCTTTTAAGCAATGAGCCCTTTGTGGCAGACCAAAGAAAAGCTTTTCAGGGGAAAGCCCTTTTGATAGTGCGGTCGAAAAGGGAAAGCGGAAAAATAAAGATAACTGCAAAAGCTGAAGGACTGCAACCGGCAGATATTGAAATTATAGCTGAGTGATAACAAAGTGAGAAAAATACCGGCTTATCCATTATCCGTATTGTTTTACCTGGTATTTGGGATACTGTTACTGGTTTTCCATCCGGTACAGCTTGTCTGCCACCGTATATTCGGTTATGAAAGTCACAGGCGTTCCGTAGTCATCCTCAACTATCTCATAATAAAAAGCTTTGTAATACTCGGTAGCAAGGTACGTTTTAAGGGTTTCGAAAAACTCCCTGAAAAAAGGCCTTTGATCATTGTTGCCAACCATCAGAGTGCCTGGGATATTCCCCCGATTGTCTGGGGTTTTCGTAAGCATCATGTAAAATTCATATCAAAACGCAGTCTCGCCAGGGGAATACCAAGCATATCCTACAACCTGAGGCACGGCGGTTCAATAGTAATTGACAGGCACAATGGCCAGCAGGCTATACGGGAGCTTCTCAGGCTGGGACAGATAATCGAAAAAAACAACTATTCGGCCTGTATTTTCCCGGAAGGTACACGCGGCAAAACAGGAAAAGTGAAAAAGTTTCAGCCGGGGGGTATAAGGACATTATTGAAGGCAGCACCTTCGGCCCTTATAGTACCATTCGCTATTGATGGCAACTATAAGTTAATCAGGAAAGGAATTTTTCCACTGGCAATTGGCTGCACCCTTACATATTCGGTCCTTGATCCTGTTGAACCCGGACAAGATGATGCTGCAAAATTGGTAGCTGTGGTGGAAAAACGGATCAGGGACGGTTTGGGCTTATGAGATAGTTAAGATATTTCATTTTCGCGCCTTTAATTCCATCGGAAGGATGCAATTATACACAAATCTGTTTACCGGCGCATCTACACCGTATTTCATACCGGGCCTGACAACCGTACCGTTCTGGTATTCTATTTCTGAATGCCTTCCTTCCCAAACATCCCTTGTTAATGATGCTGTTGAATCATATGGAAGGCCATCGATGAAAAAAACTGTCCTGCCAGGTCATAAGGCTGGAACCTCGAGCCGGTAGAGGGCAGCTCGCGGTATTATTATACAGCTTCGCTTTGCCGCCTTGTACCTGATGCAATACAATCTTTTTCAACAGGCCCTGCCTAAGATGCCGCATCAATCTTTTCAGCGGTTCCCTGACCGGGCTTACGAAAATGATCGGTCAGAAAAAGTGCAGCTCCCGATAAACTCATAATTGAGGCAACCGTAATTGCAATAGTGTAATTATTAAAATGATCATATAGTGCACCACCGGTCAGGGGGCCCAATATACCGGCAATAGCATACCCCATAAAAACATACGGATAAACAAATCCAAAATTATCAAGCCCGTAAACCTGTGCTGTTTCTTTAGCAAAAAGAACAAAATTGCTGCCGAAACCAAACCCGATGCATGCTGAAAGAAAAATGTATGAAGCATTTTCCAGTGGCAGGTAACCTAACAAAAAAATTGCAATTGCCTGAAAGGTAAGCGCCAGGAAGACAGATATGGAAGCTCCCGTATAATCACTTATAAATCCCCAGACGATCCTGCCCGAAAAATTAGCTATGGCAAAAACAGAAATCCCGAGAATCAATGTATGGTTACTAATAAAGTGCTTTGCACCAATATGTTTTAGACTTCCAATGATCAGCAAACCTGCAAACGTGCCGAAAAAAATACCTGACAATAATCTTAAAAAATCAGGGGTTTTAAGGTAACTGATCACCGGGATATTTTTAACCGGTAATTTTGCAGCAGGCTGAGAAATAAAATTTGCAAAAACAAGTATGACACTACCATAGGCAATTCCAATTATTATGAACACATCCAGAATATTTCTGCCTGATCTTAACAAAACCTCAATGATAAATGATAAAACAATCGCAGCCAGACCAAAACCTGCGGCAGCAATACCGGTGATCAATCCTTTCTTTCGCGGGAACCATTTAACCGGCGCCGAAAGTGCAATTAAATACCCGAAACCCGTGCCTATGCCCGTAAAAATGCCAATACCGATCAGTATTATCAGGAAATTACCGTTTGAATACGCCGAAAGAAGATATCCAAAACACACGAAAACAGCCGATAGTATTGCAATTAGCCTTGCTCCCAGCCTTTTTTCAAATTTACCTGCCAATATCATGGTTGTCGGAAAAACCGCGATGACTGTCCCAAAAACGATCTGGGTCTGGGATGATGAAAAATTGAAAGTGATCATCAATTCGGCAGCAATGATACTCCACGCATAAATACCCCCTAAACATAACATTATAAAAAAGGAAGCAATAAGGGTAACATATTTTGTTACTGGTGAATACTTTGATTTGAGAGATACAGCCATACTTATTTATTTATATGAACCAATGTTATGCCGGTGAAAATAAATCATTAATTTTAATTCAGGTGATTATAATTTTTTATTAACCTCCAGGGGATAATCTCATAGTTATAAATAGTGTCTGTCCATAAAGTCCCATTTGATGCGTTATGCTTGTCCGGAAATTGCTCATTTACAACACGTAAACCCGCATCATGCGCACGTGTTACAAACGCTCGCGAGCTCCCATATGCCGCAAGTCTGTGACTTGTGGCTCTTGCATTTCCGGACTGCGCGAGCCTTGCAAATTAAACTTTATAAACAGACAAATGACCGTTTAAACATTTTTCCCATCGTGCAATATAATAATATATACCTAAAAATTATCAAATTTGGTGTTTAAGCGATCTCTGTTTTGGCATAAAACAATATCTTTAAGAAAAATATTTTCATGCAGTTTCAAACAGAATCCAGGACCGGATCAGTACCGGATAATCCGGCCCCTGATAATATATTATTAATTGTACCCTCATAATTGATCACCCTTAATATGTGATGCCGCCATAAAGTTTAATTGTTTATATTTTGAAAAGATAAGACGGTAATATATAACTTAAATCATTCCAATAATAAATTATGGCAAATCAAATGATACAAAATAATAAAATCATCCTGGTAAAAAAGGCATCAGGCGATGAAGAACCGTTTATAGTTGATAAATTGGAACATTCATTGCGAAACGCGGGTGCAGGTAAAAAGGCAGTAGAAAGGATTGTAGCCGACATTGAGCGCTGGATTTATTCCGGTGTCACAACTAAGAAAATATACTCGCGCGCATTTTCATTACTGCGGCGCGAAAAAAATAATGTTGCCTTGCGGTATAAATTGAAACAGGCAATACTGGAACTTGGCCCGACGGGTTATCCTTTTGAACATTTAATCGGCAAGTTATTCGAACGGCAGGGATTCAGCATTGAGGTTGGTGTGATAATTCCAGGAAACTGTGTAACACATGAAATGGATGTAATTGCAACCAGGGATAATATCCAGTACCTGGTTGAATGTAAGTACAGTAAAGACCAGGGAAAGCAGGTAAGTGTCCAGGTACCTTTGTATGTCCGGTCACGCGTAGATGATATCATAAAAAAAAGAAAAGAATTGCCCGAAAATCACGATGTATCATTTTCAGGCTGGGTGGTAACCAATACCCGTTTTTCAGCTGATTCGATCCAATACGGCAAATGCAGCGGCCTTTCGCTTTTAGCATGGGATTATCCCAACGGATATGCATTAAAGGATATCATTGAAAAGGAAAAGATATATCCCATAACTTTACTTAACCACATTACGAAAAATGATAAAGAGTATCTTATGGGCCGTGGCATAGTAACCTGCTTTCAACTGGCGCAATCTGCAGATCAAATAAAACATATTGACATGAGCGAAAAGAAATTCAACGCCCTGATGAAAGAGCTTGAGGATATTTGCGGGTAATGATTCAGGAATAATCAACGAATCAATAAAAGATTTACAGGTGGTTCCGGCCTGTTTATTATATCTGCCTGGAATTTTTTTAGGTAATAAACACTTTTACAATCAAATCCATTACATTTGAAGACGGTACTTGCTTACCCTATATTTTGGTTGTTGAGCCATTTTGTTTATATTCACTGTGATTTTAAAAAAAATAATTATGAGCGTGTTTAGGATTTTTATAGTGCTTACCATAGTGATTGTAATTCCCAACCGGGTTTTTTCACAAGCCCCTGAATTCGATAATCCGATTGCAGAACAACGTGCTGATCCCTGGGTGTATAAAACAGATGACGGTATATATTACTTGATTGCTACTGTTCCGGAATATGATCGAATTGTAATTAGGAAAGCAAACAGCATAAATGGTTTAAAAAATGCAAATGAAAAAGAAGTATGGTATAAGCATGAGAAAGGTGTAATGGGACATCACATCTGGGCTCCGGAGTTACATAAGATAGATGGGAAATGGTACATTTATTTTGCCGCGGGTGAAGCGGAGAATATATAGAATATCAGGATGTGGGTATTGTCTAACCCGTCAGAAGATCCGACGGAAGGAGAATGGAAAGAGGAAGGATGAATACAAACCGCGCGGGAGTCCTTTTCATTAGATGCCACAACATTTGAACATAAAGGCAAAAGATACCTGATATGGGCACAAAATGTAAAAGGAAGCGCGCGTGGTACAGCATTGGTATTGTCTGAGATGAAAGACCCTGTTACTCTTACCGGTGAGGAAGTGATTATTTCGGAACCGGAATTTAGCTGGGAAAAAATGAAATATATGGTTAACGAGGGGGCCGGCAGTAATCAAAAAGAATGGGAAGATCTTTGTGACCTATTCAGCCAGCGCTACCAACCACAATTATTGTTTGGGATTATTATGGATCGGTGAAGAGGCTGACCTGCTGGAAGCATCGAACTGGACTAAATCTCCGGGACCTGTTTTTTATACCAATGAAGACCTGCACAGATACGGCCCCGGCCACAATTCCTTTACTACTGCCGGTGATGGAGAAACAGTGATTATGATCTACCACGCCCGCGATTATAAGGAAATTAAGGGACACGAACTATCTGACCCGAACCGCGCAACACGTGCACGCGTTGTACAATGGACAGAAAGCGGTTTTCCTGATTTTATGCAAAACAAGGAAGATTAGCATTAGATATTAATTTGTAATCCTGCCATTGACAAATCCTCACCGGCCCGGATTAATTTTATATAATGCATGGAGCATAAGCAAAATGATAGCCTGTCATGTGTCTGTTCAGAAGGTTCCATTTGCAAGGCTCGCGCAGTCCGGAAATGCGGAGTTTACCAGTCGTAAATGAGCAATTTCCGGACAAGCGTAACGCAGCAAATGGGACATTATGGACAGACACTAATAAAATAACAATAACATGACCATCTGATTTTTTCTTATTCCGTAACCCTCATTTTTTAAAAGTGAACAGCGCTATAATCAATAAATCACCTTCCATTAGGATATCTACCTGAAGAAACATAGATTTGCAGCAACAGCGAAAATTGGCGCGAGGGCCATGAACAAAGACCATGAAACCAATTGCATTCATAGATACGGAGGTGGATCCGGAGACCGGACGTATACTTGACATCGGGGGTATACGTGACAACGGCTATCCTTTCCACTCCGGATCGCTTCCGGATTTCATCCGTTTCCTTGATGATATTCCCTATATCTGCGGACACAATATCATTCACCATGATATACCTTATCTGCTAAAAAACCTGCAGGAAAAACACAAGCTGCCTGATCATGCCATTGATACCCTGTACCTCTCCCCTCTCCTGTTTCCCGCCAGGCCTTATCATGCCTTGTTAAAAGACGATAAACTTCAAACCGGGGAAGTCAATAACCCGATGAATGATGCACAGACGGCCAGGGACCTGTTCTTTGATGAACTGACGGCCTTTCAGCAACTCGACCACCCCCTGCAACAATTATTTTACGAATTATTAAAAGATAAACCGGAATTTTCAGCGTTTTTTCACTTTACCGGATACCATGTCCCTTCTTTCGAACCGGAAAAATTGATCAGGACCTTTTTTCAGGATGAAATATGCGAACACGCGGATCTTACTTCCATGATACAAAAACAACCGGTAGCGCTTGCATATGCGCTGGCGCTGATCAGAAGCAGGGACAGGTATTCCGTTACCCCGCCCTGGGTATTAAAGAATTATCCTGCTGTCGACCGGATCATGTTCCTGCTTCGAAACAAATCCTGCCCTTTGGGATGTGTATACTGCAACAAAGCGCTTGATATACACCGGGGATTAAAAAGATTCTTTGGTTTTGAATCATTCAAAACCTATGGAAATGAACCCTTACAGGAACAAGCCGTAAATGCAGCCATGCAAAATGCTTCTATGCTTGTGGTATTCCCAACAGGCGGTGGAAAATCGCTCACTTTTCAGTTGCCGGCATTAATGAGCGGTGAGAACATGAAAGGACTGACCGTTGTTATTTCTCCCCTGCAATCACTTATGAAAGACCAGGTTGACAACCTTGAAAAGCATGGGATCACAGAGGCGGTTACTATCAACGGACTGCTGGATCCGATCGAACGGGCCAAGGCTCTCCAGCGCGTGGAAGACGGATCGTCATCATTGCTGTATATCGCGCCCGAATCACTGCGGTCAAAAACCATTGAACGCCTGCTGCTATGCAGGAAAATCGTGCGTTTTGTGATCGATGAAGCACATTGTTTTTCATCGTGGGGACAGGATTTTCGTGTAGATTACCTGTATATCGGTGATTTCATACAAGCACTTCAGCAAAAGAAAATGCTTAAAGAAGGTATCCAGGTATCTTGTTTTACGGCTACGGCAAAACAAAAGGTGATCGAAGACATCAGGGAGTATTTCCGGGATAAGCTGGATCTCGACCTGCAGGTTTTCCGTTCCTCCGTGACGAGGACCAACCTGCAATACAATGTGTTGCAACGCCAAACCAAAGAAGAGAAATATGCTGTTGTACGTGATCTGATTGAAGAAAATAACTGTCCTGCAATTATCTATGTATCCAGAACACGTAAGGCATGGCAACTTGCCGATCAACTGAATAGTGACGGGTTCAAAGCACGGGCCTACCACGGAAAGATGGAAGCACGGGAAAAAACAGCCGCGCAGAACGCGTTTATCAACGGCGAAACATCGGTTATAGTTGCCACCTCCGCCTTTGGTATGGGTGTGGACAAGAAAGATGTCGGGCTGGTGATCCATTACGAGATATCCGATTCACTTGAGAATTATATACAGGAAGCCGGCCGTGCCGGACGCGATAAAAACATTGTTGCAGTATGTTATATATTGTATAACGAGGAGGACCTGGGCAAGCATTTTATCCTGTTGAACCAGACCAGGCTTAACATAAAAGAGATACGCCAGGTATGGAAAGCCATTAAGGAGATCACCAGGGTCCGGGCCCAGGCTTCCAACTCGGCGCTTGAAATAGCCCGCAAAGCAGGATGGGATGATAATGTAGCGGAAATTGAAATCCGCGTGACCACCGCGATAGCCGCGCTGGAAGACGCGGGTTACATCAGGCGTAAACAAAACATCCCGCGTGTTTTCGCGAACAGCATTTTAACCAATAATGCCGGTGAGGCGATCGAAAGAATATATTCTTCTTCACGGTTTACAGTAAAACAAAAAGAAAAGGCCGTACGGATCATCAAAAAGCTGTTTTCGGCAAAAAGCAGAAAGCATGCCAGTGAAGAGATACCGGAATACAGGATCGATCATATTTCCGACCACCTCGGTATCGTGAAAGAGGAGGTTATCCGGATCGTGAACCTGTTGCGGGAAGAAAAGATACTGGCCGACACAAAGGACCTGACGGCATTTATCAGGAAAGCCGGGAAAAAACGCTCATCACTGGAGATCGTGCAAAGCTGCAGCAACATTGAAAAATTCCTGCTACAGGTTATAGATGAGAATGAAAAGGTAATCCATCTGAAAGAACTGTATGAGCAGGCCGCGGAAAACGGCTGCACAGGCGTGTCACCGGCAAGAATAAAAACCATCATCAACCTGTGGGCGATCAAAAACTGGATCAAACGTCACACGGAGTATTATTCCAGGCACCATATCCGGATATGCTGTATTAAACCACCTGTAGAACTGAAGGAGATACTGCAAAAGAGACATTCACTGGCCGGATTTATCATTGACTACCTATACAGGAAAGCCGTACATGAAAGAGATGCTTATAGTGAAAAGGAAGAAATGGTGGTCGAATTCTCAGTCTGTGAACTGAAGCAGCAGTATGAAACCAGCCGGCAGCTTTTTAAAGAGGGAATTACTGTTGCAGACATTGAAGATACCCTGTTTTACCTTTCGCGAACAGGTGCCCTGAGCATTGAGGGAGGGTTCCTGGTGGTATATAACCGCCTCACTATCGAGCGCGTTGAGGCGGACAATAAACGAAGATACAGGAACGAAGATTACCGGAAGCTTGAACAGTTTTATGAAAATAAGATACAGCAGATACACATCGTTGGGGAATATGCCACAAAACTGCTGAACGACTACAAAGGTGCCCTGCAGTTTGTGGAAGATTATTTCCAGATGGACTACCAGTCTTTCCTGCGGCGTTATTTTCCCGGAAGCCGCAGCAATGAGATCAAAAGAAACCTGACCCCTGCTAAATTCCGGCAGTTATTTGGCACCCTGTCACCGTCCCAGCTGGAGATCATTAAAGATAACCGTTCACAACATATTGTCGTGGCTGCAGGACCGGGCAGCGGCAAAACAAGGGTGCTTGTACACAAACTGGCCTCGCTGCTGCTTATGGAAGATGTTAAACATGAACAGTTACTGATGGTCACCTTTTCCCGGGCTGCTGCAACAGAATTTAAGAAGCGGCTGCTACAGCTCATAGGGAATGCTGCCAATTTTGTCGAGATCAAAACCTTTCACTCATGGTGCTTCGACCTCCTGGGCAGATTGGGAAACATCGAAAGGTCAGGTACCATCATCCGGACAGCAATTGAAAAAATCAACCTGGGCGAGGTAGAACCTGCAAGGATCACAAAAACAGTTTTAGTGATTGACGAGGCACAGGATATTGATGCAGATGAATTTGCCCTGATCAATACGCTCATCAAGCAAAATGAAGACATGCGGGTGATAGCCGTGGGTGATGATGATCAGAATATATTCGGGTTTCGCGGAGCAAGCACCCTGTACCTCGAAAAATTCATTACGGAAAGAAAAGCCAGAAAATACGAGCTGCCGGAAAATTACAGGAGCAAAAACAATCTTGTAGAATTCACCGATCATTTTGCAAGGGGGATCACCCACCGGCTAAAAGAAAAGCCGTTAACTGCCGTCCAAAAGGACAATGGGAATATCAAAATTATAAAATACAGATCCGTTAATATCATTAGTCCGCTCGTCAATGATATTTTAACCACCAGGCTGTCCGGAACAACATGCATACTGGCCAGAACCAACGATGAAGCCCTTCAGGCTGTTGGTCTCCTGCTAAACAACAATATGCCCGCTAAGCTGATCCAGACCAATGAAGGATTCAACCTGATCAGCATGCAGGAAGTCCGGTATTTCCTTGATCATTTACATCTGCCCGAGGATGTGTTTATAATTCCCGAAGACAACTGGGAATGTGCGAAGAAAGCCCTGACCGAAAAATTCCTGAACAGCAGTAAGCTTGATATATGCCTGAACCTGATCGAAGATGCTGAGCGTATTTTTCCCAAAGTCAGATATAAATCCGATCTCGAAACCTTTATCCGTGAATCGAAACTTGAAGATTTTTACCGCGGGAACGGTGACAACATTACGGTCTCTACCATGCATAAAGCAAAAGGAAAAGAGTTCGATAATGTATTTCTGCTTCTCGACAACTTCAGTATTACAACCGACGAGGAAAAGCGCCAGCTTTATGTGGCCATGACCAGGGCCAGGCAGAACCTTATTATTCATACAAATAGCGCTTTGGCTGATCATGTATCTGCCGGACAAATAGAAAAGCTGAGCGATAATTCTAATTATGACCCGCCGGATCAGCTTACCATGCATCTGTCCTTTAAAGATGTTTGGCTGGATGCCTTTCTTTCACGCCAGGCTGCCATTTCTTCACTAAAGAGTGGTGACCGGCTGCTTTATAGGGGAAGTGTATGCACCAGCGAAACGGAAAAACCAGTACTGAGCTTTTCGAAGAGTTATATCTCACAGCTTGAATCCCTTCAAAATGAAGGATATGAGATCTGTTCAGCCCGGGTGAACTTCATCATTTACTGGAAAAAAGAAGAAAGCAATAAGGAAATAAAGATCATTTTGCCCGAGGTTGTCTTTAAACAAAAAAAATAATATAATCATTTCCCCCGCACAGTATCATCGGTAGTGCTAAAAATTAACAAAATTTCCCAAAAACCATAATTCACACATTTTCAATACCAAAAACGTTTATAGCCGTTCGTATCCGTTTATAAACGTTTACAAACGGATAATAAACGGATACAAACGGATAACATACGGATAATTCCGGTCATAGTAAAATACTTTGTAATACTAATTTAATCGAAAGCGATCATAAGATTGCATTATTTGTAATTAATCAAAAAGTAATATCATGAAAAATTTAAGAAATTCAATTCATCTGATTGGAAGACTGGGATTCGATCCCGAAGTAAAAGAGTTAAGCAACGGCAAAAAGATGGCCCGCATGAGGCTGGCAACCAGCGAAGATTACCGTGATGCCGCGGGGAAAAAGGTAAGTAACACCCAATGGCACCAACTGGTTGCCTGGGGCCCGAAAGCGAAATTCGCCGAAGACTTTCTGAAAAAAGGAAAAGAGATTGCCGTTGAGGGAAGATTGAACCACCGCAGTTTTGAAGATACCGAAGGAAATACCCGTTATGTAACTGAGATCGTTGTCAATAATTTCATCATGCTCGGTGCTAAAACCTGAAAAGAATAATACCATCATCAAGGCATTTTCCATGGAACCCCTTTAAAGGGTTCCATTTTTTACACAAATTAACGTTTATATCAAAAATAAAAAAAATGAATAACAGCATAAAAATCATACCAATTGTCCATAAGGGTCAAAAAAGGATATCCTTAAGGTTCCCGTTCAACCAGGTTATCACGAAGCATATAAAGAACATTCCCGGAAGAAAATGGAGTAAAACTCTCAAATGCTGGCATATTCCATACATGCCGAATGTTGAGGAATATTTGCTGTCGTTTCTCCCCGGGAAATTTCTTGCCCCGGCATCATCAAAACCATCATTCATTGTAAATAAAAAGAAGTATGATCCTGGTAATGACCAATATAAAACACTTTCCCTGTATAAAGAAGTCCTTGAACTGAGGAAACTGAGCCCGCGCACCCGTGAAATATACTATGGCTTTTTCAAACCATTTGTATATGATCATCGCGACAGGGATATTTCCGGGTTGCAATACCACGAGATCTTTTTCTATGTGAAAAAACATTGCATGAAACTTAACAATACCCAAAAAAAACAGCTGATAGCTGCCATCAAATTCTATTACGAACGAGTATTAGGCAGGGATAGAATGTTCTTCAACCTAAAAGACCAGGTAAATTTTCATGCCGCTCCAACCTTCATTGAATTCATTACACTCCGCCAGATCATTGACCCCATTCATTCCCCGCATGACAAATTATTGCTGTTCCTGGCTTATCACCTAACCCTCATTCCTGAACAGATTGCCGCTTTAAATTGGGACTGTGAAGAAAACCTGGCAAAAAACTCATTAATAAATGGAAAACAAGGCGTTGTTAACTACCTGAACGAATTGTTGACTGCACATAAACAAGCGCTGGGGGAACAACAATGGTTGTTTGAAAAAAACCAGGAACAACTTACCAAAAAGGATATAAAGGCCAGGGTCTTTGACATTCTCAGATATTACAGGCTGGATGAAATATATCGCAGCTATTTCAGGAACCTGCTCTTTCAGGCAGAATACTCTGAAGTAACCAGGAAAAATTATCTAAGTTCAATGATGAATTTTATCAGGAGCAACGGTTACAAGCATCCTGCACTGTTTTCCTTCTCCGATCTAAGGAACTATCTGGCCCGGAACCGCCACATGTCGGAATTTTTTCAGAACAGAATGATCAATATTTTCCATTTTTATTATGAAGACGTTCTGGAACGAAAGATCCCCTGGAATTATCTTGTCAGGCCAAAATCCGCCAGAACGCTGCCTGATGTATTTTCACGTGACGAGATGCTACACCCACATCACCAGCTACGCCCTGCAACATATCAAAAGCCCGATCGAAAGCATCCGCATAAACCTTCCCGGTCATCCACCCCCCCGGGCAGCTCCCAAAGATTAAATTTAATAAACCTGCCCACCATTTCTCTAATAAAAAAAATAACCATATATTTGAAAAAATGCACATCGAATCGTTAAATAAAGCACTTACAACCATAAAACCAGTAATACTATAATATCGATATAATGAATTACATATATTAAAATGTTGTAAGCAAGCAGAAGAAAAACCATGCGTATAATTAAAGCTATATTGATTTTTTATCAAAAACTGATTCTTCCAACATTAGTATTATCAGGATTATTAGGATTAATTGGATTCGCAATAGCAGGAGAATTTTCTTTAAAAACAATTGGGATTTCATATATCTTTTTAGGGCTTTTGTTCCACTATTTTATTTATGAGATAAGAAATAGCAATGAATACTATTTCTATTATAATTTAGGACTGAGTAGATTAAGTCTTTGGATTATTACATTTGTTTTGAGTTTAGTAATCGGTCTGATTTTTATAATAATATGAGTAAGTTGCATGTAGATAGCGTAATAAAGAATTTCGATACAAAGCAAGTTTTGACTGATGTGTTTATTTCATGTCAAAAGGGAGAAATAATTGGATTACTTGGTCGAAACGGAACAGGAAAATCAACTCTTTTAAAAATAATCTTTGGCTCAATATCCGCAGATAGAAAATTTGTAAAAATCGGCGATAAAATATCAACTGGACTTTTTGATAATAGAAAACTGATAAAGTATTTACCCCAAGATAATTTCTTGCCAAACCATGTGAAAATAAAAACTGTAATTGAGCTCTTTTGCGATAAGAAAGATGCAGAATTAATAAAAAAGAATGGTTTAATAATGCCAATGCTGAATAAGAAGAGTAAACAACTCTCTGGTGGAGAGAGAAGATTATCAGAAATTTTTTTAATTATATATTCGAATTCGAAATATACACTGATTGATGAACCCTTCAATGGAGTTGCTCCAGTTTATAAGGACGACATAAAAGATTTGATTAAAAAGCAATCGATTGATAAAGGATTTATAATCACAGACCATGATTACAGAAACATACTTGATATAGCAACACGGATTTTGATTATCCATGATGGCGGAACAAAAGAGGTAAAAAGTAAAAATGAGCTTATTGACTGGGGATATATTCCAGAAACAGCATAAAAACTGCCAGCTTACAATCGAGTAGATGGCCGGTGAGCCGTAAGCTCACCGGAGCACCTCTCACACCACCGTACGTACGGGTCTCGTATACGGCGGTTCTTCAAATCATGGGAAACAGTTGATTCATTTCCGTGTTTTTGGTGATCCCTTTAAACATAGTTGACAGGGGAATATAACCCCGCTTCATCAGACGGGCTTTTGTGATGGTGGTTCCCAAGATCGGACTCTGGGCAATGGCCCAGCCGCCCATTCTACTGCGGCTCCATGCATAGGCATCTCGTGGCGGGACTCCCAAACGGATTAGAT
>Ga0307422_1000232_pt1 | contig 32766 bp, 18 predicted proteins | sample SalMarWE160290MG_FD_202153 | JGI IMG/M metagenome (GOLD analysis project Ga0307422, IMG submission 202153) | Salt marsh sediment microbial communities from the Plum Island Ecosystem LTER, Massachusetts, United States - WE1602-90 | ecosystem: Environmental > Aquatic > Marine > Intertidal zone >...
TGGAGATCCTGACGGCCGATCATTACATTACGCAGGATTTCACTTCCGGGCAGGCCATCACCTGGTCCACCGCACCGTGTGACCTGGCCAAAACGCCCTTTGCCTATGGATACGATCTCCAACAGGTAAGCGGGGCTATTGCCCTGACCAAGAACATGAGCATGAATATGCCTGAGGGGTACAACAGCATTTATGCCGTTCCGGCCGGATCAGAGATCAAAGGGGCTGTAGACACGATAACCACTGAGAACAGGATCGTGATTATCGGTGCGCACAACTTTGCCCTGGCCAATGAAGAGGGCGATGACGATCCTCCGGGCAAGAGCTACATGACCGAAGATTTTCTGAAACTGTTCCAGCGTTCAGTGGAATGGGCCCTGTCGAAAGAAGGGGGCGAAACAGAAGAAAAAATTCTTTATGTAGGAGCCAAAGGACCGGATGAAATGGTTGCAAGTGACTCCGTTTCGATCGCAAAACTGGAGGCAGCCGGGTTCACGATTACATTGGTTGATGATGATGATGTGAAAGACGGATATGATTATTCAGCCTATGCAGCAGTTGTGTATGGTGAATCATGCAGCTCCAGCAAAGTATTGGCTTTTGGCAATACCGATAATTATCCGGTACCCTGTGTGATGCTTGAACCCCTTGCTGTCCGTCATGATAAATGGAACTGGGTACTCCTGGGGGATAATACCGTAGATAAAACCAACGGGTATAAGTATCCGGGTTTTACGGAAGATCGTTCCTGCGCAACCGGAACTACCCAACTAAAAATTCTGGATAATACCCATTATATTACGAATGTATTTGAGGCAGAGGAAATAGTTGACTGGTCAACTGCCATCTGTGGCGATCCCGAGACGATCTTTGCGGTCGGTTTTGACCTGAACCAGAACATGTCTGGTGCAATACCTTTGGCGAAAAATAACAGCAGTGCGATTACCGATCCTTTCTTATGGGCAGCACCCAAAGGAACGGTATTGCCTGATGGCTCTCAGCTAAAGAATCGCCTTGTAACGTTTGGTATTCATGAACTTGGAATATACGGGAAAGATGACGATAAAACCGAATATGCCACCGATGATTTCTATACCTTATTGATACGTTCCCTGGATTGGGTACTCGGTGCCGGCCCATCTACTTCATCTCCTCAAATAAAAATGGAAAATGAAGTACTGGTATATCCGAATCCGGCAACCCACAATGCACGGTTCAGGTTTACCTTACATAAATCATCAGCCGTTACCCTTTCATTAATAAATATGTTGGGGCAGAGAACAGATATCTGTAAAAATCAATCTTTCTTTGAAGGGGTGAATGAAATTGAGGTAAATACCCAAAACCTGAAAGGTGGATTGTACATCTATCTGCTTGAAATGGGAAATACTGTAAAAAGAGGTAAGCTTCAAATAGCTAAGTAGTCTTGGTTTACGTTTAGAAAAGGTGGAATGGATGATTCATTCATTCATTCCGCTTTTTTTAAACATTTTGTTAACGGACAATACGGAATTTAAACGCTATTCTTTGTAAATACTGCAGAGAATGGTATCTATAGGCAGACGTTCGGTTTCCGAACTGAATCAATAAAAACATTTGCACGGATCAGTATATAATCCGGGGAAGGTTGTCTTTGGAAATGGAAGTTTAGACCAGTTTCTTGGCGATTTTTCAGATTCCAGCCATGCAAAACTATTTGTTCTCACCATTCCTGAGTTACGATCATTCATTGAAATTTTCTGATTTGTCCATTTCTGAAAATGAAACGAGCATGTAAAATATTTACACCCAAGATGATGATTAAAAAATGCGAGTTATCCCGATCCCGATATTTATCGGGACGGGAATACCTTATAAATTTAACACTTTAATCGTATGGAATTGAGGGTCTGGCCCGTGAAACATTGAAGGTTCAGCGTCTTTTAAATAATAATGTCAGACAGGTGAATGGTACAGATGCCATTCATATTTACAGGAAAGCTTTTTAAATGGATGCAAAAGAAAAATTTGGTGGAGTTGTGGTTCCGATGGTGAGTCCGTTAAACCGGGATCTTTCGGTGGATACGGGGGCGGTAAAATGCATTGTGGATGCGTTTATGGATTCACAGGTGAAACCCTTTATTTTAGGAACTACCGGGGAGGTGGTTTCTTTAACGTCAGCTCAAAAGGCAACCCTTGTTCAGAAAACCGTATCTAATGTCGAGGGAAAGGAAACCGTACTGGCCGGTATCATTGGAAATTGCCTGCCCGAAGCAATTGAAGCCGGCAACCGGTATGCTGAGTACGGGGTGGATGCCGTTGTGGCAACCCTCCCCAATTATTACCCTGCAGATGCTTCGCAAATGAAAAAATATTTCACTCAACTGGCAGACTCGGTTCATTGTCCGTTGATGCTTTACAATATTCCGGGAACGATCCACCACTCGATACCGGTTGATGTAATTGAAGAATTGAGTCATCATCCCAATATTTTAGGGGTCAAAGATTCAGAGCACAACAGCCAAAGGCTTGACGGGTGCCTGGAACGCTGGAAAAAGCGCGAGGATTTTGTTTTTCTGGTAGGGTGGGCGGCCATGTCGGTTTACGGATTAGTGCATGGTGCCGACGGAATTGTGCCAAGTACAGCTAACTTCGTTCCGTTGTTGTACCGCCGGTTGTTCGATGCAGTAAAAAATAATATCCTTCAGGAAGCCTGGGAATTGCAGAAAAAAACAGACAGGATCTCTGATTGGTGCCAGGGAGGAAGAGATTTGAGCCACTCAATAGTGGCATTAAAGCAGATAATGGCTCTGAAAAATCTGTGCAAGGAATATGTCATGCCTCCGATGTACGAAATGGACGATGCGGAGAAAGATTTGTTTGTGAAGAATATAAAAAAACAGTTACAAGAGTTGGATGTCTGAAAAAAAACCGATACTGGCTATTACCATGGGGGACCCGGCAGGTATAGGCCCTGAGATCCTTCTTAAGACGCTGGCTGATAAAAAGGTTTATGAGATCTGTAGTCCGCTTGTAATAGGTAATGTCCAGGTTTTTAAGAAGATAAAAGATATTTTAAAAAGCACCCTTCAGCTTCATCCCATTCAGGAGGTTCCGGAAGCCGGTTTTGAATACGGGAGAATTGATATTCTACCCATTGAGATTCCGGACATCCGGGAAATTGTATTTGGGAAAATCTCGGCATCAGCTGGAGAGGTGGCGTTCAGGTGTGTGGAAAAAGCCATTCAACTGGCCATGAGCAAAGCAGTGGATGGAACCGTTACCTGCCCCATTCATAAAAGTGCGATAAACAAAGCAGGGCACCATTTTTCAGGGCACACCGAAATATATGCCCATTATACAAATACAAGCAACTATGCAATGCTTCTTGCCGATGATGCGATTAAAGTGGTTCATGTAAGCACCCATGTTGCGTTGAGGGATGCCTGTGATCTGGTTAAAAAAGAGCGGATTCTGGAAGTGATCCGGTTGTTAAACGGGGGGCTTCAGGATCTTGGCGTTCAATCCCCCCGCATCGGAGTAGCCGGGTTGAATCCACACTCGGGCGACAATGGCCTCTTTGGCGATGAGGAAATAAAAGAAATTACCCCTGCGGTCAACCAGGCAAAGGCCGAAGGATATAATGTTGAGGGACCTGTTCCCCCTGATACGCTCTTTGCACTGGCAAAAGGAGGCAGATACGATGGGTGTGTTGCCATGTATCACGATCAGGGGCACATCCCCTTTAAACTGACAGGCTTTGAATGGGATAAAAAAAGCGGTGTTATGAAAAGCGTAAAGGGCGTAAATATTACCCTGGGATTGCCTGTGATTCGCACATCCGTGGATCACGGGACTGCCTTCGAAATTGCCGGAAAAGGATTGGCCAGCCCCGATGCATTGCTTTATGCAATCGATTACGCAGTTAAGATGGTTAGGAATAAATCGAATTGAGGATACGATGATTTCAGTTATTGCAGATGATTTTACCGGTGCTGCCGAAATAGGGGGAGTGGGTCTGAAATATGGATTGGATGTAATTATTGAAACAACGGTGACTGGTGTCAGCAAAACCGATCTGTTAATTATTGTTTCTGATACGCGTTCGCTCCCACCGAAACAAGCTTCAGAAGAAATCAAACGAATTACCGGGAAACTGTTAAAACTTAACCCTGAAAGCATTTTTAAGAAGCTTGATTCGGTATTACGTGGCAATGTGGCTGCCGAATTATATACTCAGCTTGAAGTGACAGACAAAAAAAGAGCTGTAATAATTGCCGGGAATCCCTGGATGGGAAGAAGTATTACCAACGGATACTATTCGATCCATTCAGTTCCTCTGGCTAAAACGTCATTTGCCGACGATCCGGAATTTCCTGTAAAATCTTCCTCAGTGATTGATCTGATTGGTCAGGAGTATTGCCCCGTATATTCATGCAGTGTTGACTCCCGGTTGCCTGACAAAGGGTTGATCGTCGGTGATGTGAACAATGAAAGCGACATTTTTCGTTGGGCTTTGATCCTGGATAAAAATACCCTTGCAGCAGGAGGAGCTGGTTTTTTCGATGTTTTGCTAAGCACTAAATACCGGAAAAAGGAAGAGGATTCCAACGGTCGACTTAAATTAGGTGAAAAAACATTGTTTGTATTCGGAAGTACCTTCCCGAAAAGCCGGGAGATTATCAGTCGCCTGAAAAAAGAGGGCGTTATGAAATTAAATATGCCGGAAGCGATTTATAACAACGAAAATTTCAATCCGGGATTGTTGGATGATTGGGCCCGGCGAATTGCTGCTTCTCTCGATAAAAACAGAAAGGTTGTCATATCCATTGAACAAACGCACAGCGAAGAACCGGGCTTATCAGCAAGGATCCGGGATAACATTGGTGAGCTTGTCAAAAAGGTCATTACATTAACCAGCCTCACCGATCTGTTAATTGAGGGGGGTGCTACGACTTCAGCCATCCTGAAATCATTGCATATTTCCAAACTGTTTCCGTATAAGGAACTTGACCTGGGAATTATTCAGATGAAAGTGGAGAAGTATCCCGGCCTGAATATCACAACCAAGCCGGGAAGTTATTCGTGGCCCGAGAGTGTTGTTTTTGATAATAGAAAAAACCATTAGATAGTCTTATGGAGAATGCTGTTTCTATACATGTTATTGACTATGCGCTCATTGTTGCCACTTTTGTGTTGTCCATAGGAATTGGCATCTATTTTTCGAGAAAACAAAAGGATACCAATAATTATTTTAAAGCCGCAGGAAAAATTCCTTCCTGGGCTATCGGCATGTCTATACTGGCAACCCTCATCAGCAGTATTACCTTTTTAGCCTATCCCGGCGAAGGGTATTCTTCCAACTGGATCAGGCTGGTACAGGGATTAATGGTTCCACTGGTATTGGTGTTTATTTTGAGTGTTATTGTGCCTCTTTTCCGGAAAGTGATCCGTCTAAGTGCGTATGAGTATTTTGAAAAGAGGTTTGGCTTCCTGGCCCGGCTGTATACGTCGCTGGGATTCATACTCAATCATTTTGCCAAGATGGGAACGGTATTTTACCTGATTGCGCTGGCCCTTTCCGGAATGTTGGGTGTTCATACGGTATATATTATTCTGGTCATCGGTCTTCTGGTTATTTTGATTACAATGATCGGAGGCATGGAGGCGGTAATCTGGCTTGATGTTGTCCAGGGATTCATGCTCATTGTAGGGGGGATTCTTTCGCTGGCAATCATCCTGTTTTCTGTGGATGGAGGGCCGGGGCAGATCTGGAGTGTTGCCATGCAGAACGGGAAGATTGGCTTCGGGCCGTTCGACCTTGAGTTTGTAAATCTTACCTTTATTGTGATGGCCCTGAACGGTATTTTTTATGCCATTCAGAAATATGGCACCGACCAGACCATTGTTCAGCGCTATTTAACGGCAAAATCCGATAAGGATGCAGTAAAGGCCTCGTTAATAGGCGTTCTGTTAAGTGTCCCGGTGTGGGCGTTGTTTATGTTCATCGGCACGGCACTTTTTTCTTATTACCTGATCTCGGGAGATGCATTGCCTGCCGATATAAAGCCGGATGCGGTATTCCCGTTTTTTATCATGACAAAACTTCCGGTTGGAGTGGTCGGGTTGATTTTATCGGCCCTGATTGCCGCTGCTTTCTCAAGCCTTGATTCCGATCTGAACTGCCTGTCGGCTATTTGCCTTGAAGATTATTATCTCAGATGGAAACCTGACAGCACTGAAAAACAGAAAATGTTCATGAGCAGACTCTTTATTGTACTTGCCGGACTGGGGGCTATCAGCGTTGCCCTGTTTTATGTGTACGCCGGAGGAGAAGGTGTTTTGGGGACCATTTTTACCCTCTACGCAATATTCTCAGGTGGAATTGCAGGGATGTTCCTGCTTGGAATTTTTAGCCGGAGAGCAAATAAAAAAGGGATGTATATTGGAATTTTAGGCAGCATTGTTTTTACATTATATGCATTGTTAACATCAACGCCCATTGAGATTGGCGGAAATAAAATATTGCTGCTTGACCTTGGTTCTGCAAATTTTACGCATCATAAATACATGATTGGCGTATACAGTCATATAGTGCTTATGATTGTAGCCTATGGGGCTAGTTTATTTTTCAAAAGCAAACCGGTTGATCGTTCGTTGACCTATTACGGATGGAAAGAAGTTCGAAAGAAACGATAACCGATATAGTAAAATGATTATTATTAACCGAAATTAAAATTTATACCTATGAAAGAAAAGATTTTTACATTACTGTTTTGCGTTTTGCTTGGGATGAATTTACCGACCAGGGCGCAGTTAAATACGGGCACAGGTACCGGTTGGGGAGAAGAACTCTTCCCCGGTGAACCGCTGCTTATTGATGAGAATTTTCAGGGATTTGAATTTTTTCATTCGGATTCAACCCCGGATATGGGCAACAGCAACAATGTGCTTGACCCTGTGACTCAGGAAGTTGTTTATGGCTATACCAGTTTCAGCACCAAGGTTGCCTTGCTGGGTTCAGGGGACAGTGCTGTAACCTATGATTTTTACCAGTGTGCATTTGCGCCTGAATGGCAAACAGCGTATGCGTTTAAAGATGAAGGTCAAAACACCCCCAATGTATCCAATGGTTTTGTTGAGGTAAGCCGCGAATACGGGTCTAATCCTCCTACGGTCCACGGGCACTTTATGGTGGATTTACGGAAAATCGATTTTGTGGAAATGATCCAGTGGTCCCATTCCAGTTGTGGCGGAAACAAGCGGGGTGTGATGCTCGAGTTTAGTGTGGATGACGGTGACACATGGGATACGTTGCGTTATCAGCCAGGAGGTGCAGGCTATACCGAGAGTTTTACCAAGGATGTGTTTACCCGGGAAAAAACGGGCAATGGCTACCGGTGCGATCCGTCAGCCTACGGAATGTTATGGGAAGATGCCATATACAGCGAAAACATTATGCTCCGGTTTGGGGAAGCCGGCGGCCAGGTGCCCAGAATTCATGACCTGAAAGTGTATGGCACCTATACGGCTTCAACGGCAAAGCAACTTTCCGGACAAAAGCTGAAAATCTATAGTGTGGATAAAAAAATCAGAATCTCCGAATATGCCGATGTGGAAGTGTATAACATTTGCGGAAAACGGGTTAAAATGGCACAGAAGGTGAACTATCTGTCCATGGATGATATGCCCCGGGGAATCTATATTGTGAAAGCAAAAGGGCTGTCGGAAGTGAAAATAACCAAAGTGCTGATCAAATAAAGGGGAAAAGCCGCTGTAGAAAGCGGCTTCCCCATATTTTGAAATGGGAAAGTAGCGGTTTATACATAAGGAAATGATTAAAGAATGAGAACCATGCCTGCTCTTCGTACCCGGACGAAAAGGATTCCATCTCTTTTAAAAGATGGAATCCTTTGCCATCCTTTGCCATATGAAACCAATGTTTAATTTAAATATCTACAAGTGAAGATAATACGTTTATCTAATAACCGAAAGAAAAGTATATTCCGAAGGGGAATGAAAACAGCGACATGGATCATCATGTTCTTACCTCTCCTGTTATATAGTTTTCCCTTATTTTCTCAGGTTAACGGACAAGTTGATTTGTCAGGCACTGTGACCAGTGAAAATGGAGAGTCGTTGGTGGGTGTCAATATTGTTGTTAAGAATACGTTACATGGAACAATAACGGATATTGACGGAAACTATTCATTGAGGGTTAATGCCAATGATACGCTTATGGTTTCATTCATAGGCTTTGATGCTCAGGAGATTCCGGTAAATGGAAGGAGTGTTGTCGATGTGGTTTTAAAGGAGAGCATCACCGACCTGGATGAAATTGTCGTGGTTGGGTACGGCGAGGTGAAAAGAGCCAACCTGGTAGGATCGGTATCCAGCATGCAGGCGAAAGAGATCGAAGATTTTCCGGCAACGAATCTTACAAATTTACTGGATGGCCGCATGGCCGGTGTTTCCGTTTCTCCTGCGCAACCAACCGGAAATCCGGGTGCTTCTACAAGGATACGTATCCGGGCGGAAACAACGTTTGGGAGTTCAGGTGAGGGGGCTAAAGATCCTTCGCCCCTTTATATCGTAGACGGATTTGAGGTTTCCCAAAGCACGTATGATATGATTGATCCTTCAGACATCGAGAGTTTTTCGGTATTAAAAGATGCATCAGCAGCTGTTTACGGCAGCAAGGGGGCCAATGGGGTTCTCCTTGTGAAAACCAAACGAGGCCGGGAAGGAAAATTAAGAATAAGCTATTCAGGTAGCTACGGGATCATGGATGCCACTACCCAGACGGAAATGTTACGTGCGTATGATCATGCACGGGCTATAAATGCCAGATACAGTGAACCGTCCGATTCAAACAAATGGGCTACTGAAAAAGACCTTGAGGCTCTTAAAAATATTGATTATAACTGGCTGGAGGAAGCCTGGCAGAAGTCATCGGTAACCCGACACACAATTAATTTTTCAGGAGGTTCATCAAAAGTCAAGTATTATGCCGGAGGGAATTATGTATATACGGAAGGAAATTTCCCCGATATGGGAATCGGGAAGTATACGTATCGTCTGGGACTGGATGCCAATGTTACAGATAATGTACAGGTTTCGGCAACCATTTCTTTGGATAACCGCGATTTTAAAAGGCCTCATATTTCAGGGGTGGGAACAAATACCATGGAAGACCTGTTTCAGGAATTGTTGCAGGCACCTAAGTGGACACCGGCCTATATCAAGGGCTATCCGGTAGGGAATAACCTATCCTTTAATCCCCTTTACCTTTTCGAAAGCAAAAGTTACCGGCGCAGCGTGGATAAAGGCAATACCCTGAACCTGCGTGTATCTTATGATATTGAAAAAATTAAAGGCCTCTCAGTTTCTGCTTCCTATAGTCGACGTGAATCCCATAGTTACGGAAAAGATTATCTGATCCCTTACAACTTATACCTGTTTAAACATCCCTCCGATGAGTATCATTATGTTTTAAGCGATGAAATTGAAACAATTGAACAGGTTGAGAATAAAAACAGAATTTCTGAATCCTATTCCCATGGAGAGAATTATCAGTTAAACCTCAGTGTCAATTACAACAGGGAATTTGGAAATCACGAAATATCCTCATTTTTCACGTATGAACAGTCTGAGGGGAATAATTATGGTTTCGAAGCGCTTACAGAAGATATCCAAACCTATGGATTGGAACTTCAGGAAGCCTTCTTAACGCCCTTTACCGATGGCAATATGAGTGAAAGTGGCGACATGGGGGCTGTTTTCCGGTTCAATTATTTTTATGCCGACAAGTATCTTCTTGAATCAACATTCAGGTATGAAACAACCACCCTTTTTTCTCCAGGAGAAAGAGCCGGATTTTTTCCCTCTGTTTCTGTTGGCTGGGTGGCAACACAGGAGAAATTCATGAAAGAAAAGTTCTCGTTTATCGATTTTCTAAAGTTTCGTTTTTCCATAGGGTTAACAGGATACAGCTCGGTTTCACCCTATGAATATTTATTAAAATACAACCTGGCAACCGGTAAATATCTTTTTGGTACGGATGTTCCTGTTACCGGGATTGGCATTGGCGGAAAAACCGACGTAGTAAGTTCAGGGGTCACCTGGGAAAAATCAAAAATGCACAACCTGGGTGTGGACATGAAATTTCTGGACAGTCGCCTGGGTATTTCGATGGATGCTTATTACACCTACCAGTATGACATTCTGGATAAACGAACCGTTGAATTTGCTGAAACAGCAGGCCTGGGAGATATGCCCGGGGAAAACCTGGGAAGGCTGGAAGCCTGGGGGTATGACGGGCAAATAACGTACAGAGGCGATATTACCCCTGATATATACTGGAATATCAGCGGCAATTTTTCATTTGCTACAAACCGGATCCTTGAAAGGCCTACGGAGTATCTTCCTATTGATTTTCGGTATCCGATAGGGCAGAGTACCTATGGTGCAGGCCGTGAGGAAGGGTTAATCAGTCAGGGAATCATTCGTACCCAGGAGCAACTGGATGCCATCAATGCCGGGTGGATGGATCAATGGGGCCATGTGTATTGGGTGGATGGGCGTCCTGCCGGTTTAGGCAGTTTATTGTTTGAGGATATTGGCCGCCCCGGAAACACCAGTGCCGGTGAACCGAGAACCGTCTTTGAACCGGACGGCGTGATTGATGAATACGATAAGAAATACCTGGAACGCGTGGGAGATGCCTTTAACTGGAAACATCTTCTGCCTAATAATATCAGTATTGGTGGAGGATGGAAGAACCTGAAAATAAGCATGCTTTTCAGCATGGCCTATGGAATCCGGAATCAGGCTGTGGATAAGCTGGCCCGGACGGTTCCAACAACCAGCGGGAACTCTCCGGCATTCTGGAAAGACTTCTGGACACCGGAAAATCCCGATGCCCAATATCCAAGCCCCTATTATGCAACTACAAACCAGTGGGTATCCACTTTCTGGATGAAAGATGTGTATCAACTCAGAATGAAGAACCTGAATATCTCTTACAGTATACCGAAACGTATTTCTGAAAAATGGAATATTCCTGAGCTTCGGATTTATTTTGTGGGGACCAATTTATGGTCGCCAATTAACACATTCGATTATAAAGAGGATGCCATTGCGCGGTATAATACCTATCCCTTGTTAAAGACCTTCAGCTTCGGGTTAAATCTTCGGATATAGGCTGGTTAGGTATGAATAATGAGAACGTTACCATGAACAAAAACAAAATATCAAGATCCATGAAATCATATCGAATGAAAACAGGCGCATTCTTACTCCTTGTTTTTACTGTTCTCTCGTGTGAGGATGTTTTAGACAAACATGACCTTACCACACTGGATGACCGTATATGGGAAGACGCTGCTACCATAGAACTGTATATAAATAATTTGTATGTTTCCAATATGCCGGGTATTTCTTTTGGGCAATACAGCCAGTTAACCGATGAAACTTACTCCTCATCAACACAATACAACGACCTTTTGTATGGATTTGTTACAGAGAGTGATATCAATGAAGTTACGGTCTTTCACAAGGAAAAGTACCAGTTGATCCGAAGAATTAACATTGCCCTGGAAGGCATTGAAGGCTCTTCGATAGATGATAGCATCAAAGCTGTTTTGGCAGGGCAGGCTCTTTTTTTCAGGGCAACCCGGTACTGGGAGATGGTACAGCTGTATGGGGGGATCCCGATCGTTAAGGAGGTGCAGGATCCCTATGAGGGTTCTGAGGCCCTGGATGTTCCCAGGAGCAAAACACCGGTAGCCATCGATGAAATTGTGGAAGATCTGGACAGAGCCATTGAGGGATTGCCGGTGGAATGGACCCTGACCGAAGATCAGGGACGCATAACCAGTGGGGGGGCTGCTGCTTTTAAAGGGCGGGTTCTTCTGGCCTGGGCCAGCCCGATGTTTAATCCCAACCATGATCCATCCCGTTGGCAAAGAGCGTATGATGCCAATAAAGAGGCCATGGAATTACTGGCTCAAATGTCGAAGCCCCGGGCTTTGCACCCGGAATTCAGTACGATTTTCACCACGAATGTTCTGGAGAATCAGGAGGCCGTGATTTTCAGAAGATACAGCCTGGCTGCCGGCAATGCCTATACGCACAACTGGGAAGATAATGTGCGTCCTTATTCGGGGGGCGGAGGTTCAGGTTTCACCCCTACATGGGAACTGGTGAAAGCGTTCCCCATGGCAAACGGAAAACTGACAAATGAACCCGGTTCAGGCTACGATTCAGCCCGCTTCTGGTTAAACCGGGATCCCCGGTTTTATGCTACCATTGCCTACAACGGATCTGAATGGAGCATGAGCGGAAGGGATGAATCCAATGTATGGACATTCAGGAATACGAAAGAAGCGAACCGTGTGCCGGTAACCGGATTTTATAACAAAAAGGCTACCGATCCGACCATTCCCCGGGAAAATATCGGTCAAACAGGCACTGCCTGGATTGAACTACGGTATGCTGAGGTGCTCCTGAACGCGGCCGAATGTGCCAATGAATTGGGGTATACCGATGAGGCCCTTGCCTATGTACGGGCTATCCGCGAACGGGCAGGAATCGAACCGGGAGATGGCGGCTATGGCATTCCCAATTCAGTTTCTACAGAAATGCTGAGGCAGATTATTATGGTTGAGCGCCAGGTTGAATTTGCCTTCGAGAATAAAAGATACTGGGATCTGCGCCGTAGAAAAATGTTCAGAGAAGATTTAGGAGCCTATGTAAAAAAACTGAATGGCAGGCAACGCCATGGCTTGTCATACCGGACCTTGAGTGGATACCACCTGGAGATCACAGACGAGACTTCTCCGTATTACGGCAAATTGAGAATTGACACTGCATTAATGAACGGGAGCCTCGATTTAAACGATGTAAACAGTTTCAGCAACTATTTTACCTACACGGTCAGGAATCTGGATACCTACCAGGGGCAGAGCGTAGCATTTGACTACCGGGCACTCTATGATTTTTTCGCGGTGCCTTCCTCGATGCTTAACAAGAGCCCGGCTGTGGAGCAAACATTGGGTTGGATAAACGGAACCTTTGATCCGTTGGAAGAATAAAAACAAAACGAAAATATGAAGGAGAAAATTGCGGGGACACATTTTGTTTTTCAGTGGTTTATAAAAAGGAGGTGCGCGGTACTGCTGTTCGCAATGGGTATGGTTCTAAGCGCAAGCATACTCCATGCTCAGACGATTGCTTTTCCCGGTGCCGAAGGATACGGAAAATATGCAACCGGTGGCAGGGGCAACGGTACTACAGGAAGGGTGGTTGAGGTAACAACGCTTGAAGATGATGTAGATAATCCTCCGCCAGGGAGTTTACGGTGGGCTTTAAAACAGGGCCTGGAAGAAATTGTGGATCCGGTACTTGGTTCCTATACGGTGCAAAGGCCCCTGACGGTTGTTTTCAGGGTAGGCGGGGTCATTCACCTGAAAGGGGAACTGCGGGTTAAAAGAAGCAACCTGACCCTTGCCGGTCAGACTGCTCCCGGAGACGGGATCTGCATTCGTGGGGCTACAGTGAATCTGGGGGGGGGCCGGAATCTGATTATCCGGTACCTGCGTTTTCGTCCCGGCGATGAATCAGGGGAGGAAACATCCGCCCTGAGAATTGAAAACGGGGGGAATTTTATTATCGACCATTGTTCGATGAGTTGGGGAATAGAAGAAACGACCCATTTCTCCAGCAACGATAACACTACGGTTCAGTGGTGCATCTTAAGCGAATCGCTGTACAGCAACATTCATAAAAAAGGGGCCCGGGGTTATGCGGCCCAATGGGGCGGTGAGTATGCATCATACCATCACAATCTGCTTGCCCATAATCGTTCGAGGATGCCTCGTATTAACGGTTCCAATGAAAACGACGTGGAAGCTTTGGTGGATTACCGGAACAACGTCAATTACAACTGGGGCTCATCGGGTGCTTTTTATGGAGGGGAATTTGAAGGTACTCCCCATTGTACGGGTTTTAGCCATGTGAATGTGGTTAACAACTATTTTATTCCAGGTCCGGCAACGGATGGATCTTACTTTGCTGCTCCCTCTACCAACAGGGATGGTGTAACGTTTTGCGGATATGCGAAATGGTATGTCGACGGGAATACCATGGTTGGTTACCCGGATAAAACGGCCGATAATTGGTTGGGAATCGACTTCCATAAAAAAGACAGCATCAGAACGGACATGGAGCATGTTCAATCGGAAGGTGTTTTGGAGGATTACAACAACTATACTCAGAGCGCTGAAGAAGCCTTCGTTTCTGTGATGGATGATGTCGGAGCCGTATTGCCCAAACGCGATGCCATTGATGAGCGGATCATCCGGGAAATGGTGGGTGAAATAGAAATTCAACGGTATGAATATGTAATTAATGAACAGGTTACACCGATAAAAGGAGTTGACTCAGGTATTATTGACACTCAGAAAAACCTGGTTCCGGATGATGCCCCGGAAGGGACCACCGCCTGGGATGTGTATGAAACATCGTACAATGTCCCGGTTGATTCGGACCACGACGGGATCCCGGATTCCTGGGAAGCAGCACATGGCCTGAATAGCCAGGATGAAACCGATGGAAGAGCCATTGCCGAAAACGGTTACAGCAACCTCGAAAATTACCTGAATTCACTGGATGTGGTTTCAACAGCCCATAAAGTGAAGAACTCAGATTTGTTTCATGTATATCCCAATCCGGTGGATGAAACCCTTCGAATCAGATCTTCTGAATTAATCTCGAAAGTAGAAGTGTATAATGGAATGGGGATCCTGGTTTTATCTGTTCAAGACAACAAAGGGATAACGCACATTTCAACGAAAGCCTTAAATCCCGGAATATATTTTGTAAGAAGCTATGCGGAAGATCACAAAATATTTACACAAAATGTTGTTAAGCAGTAATGTATAGTGTGAAAGCAATCCGTAACAAAAGATGTAAGAAAGTTCAGAAAAATAGTTCTATAATTAAAAGCAGGAGTTATGTGTAAGAAAGGAATTTTTATCAGTGTTTGCGTTTTATTAGCAACAGGAATCCATAGTTTAGGGCAATATCCTGATGTTCCCAGGAATGTACAGATTGAGGCCGACAGAATGCTGCAACGGGCAAAGGCCCATTCTGATTCAGCATGGGAAGTGGCTTTACCGGTCATTAAAAAGGAAGCCAGTGAGGGTCGTCCGTATATTCCCTGGGCTAAACGTCCCTATGATTTGCCACAGGCAGAGATCCCTGCCTTTCCGGGAGCGGAAGGAGGCGGGATGTATTCGTTTGGCGGCCGTGGCGGGAAGGTAATCACCGTAACCAGCCTGGCAGACAGCGGCCCGGGGACCCTGCGTGAAGCCTGTGAAACAGGCGGTGCACGCATGGTGGTGTTTAATGTTTCCGGGATCATCCGGTTAAAATCACCCATTATAGTGCGTGCTCCGTATATCACCATTGCCGGACAGACTGCTCCCGGTGACGGGGTGTGCCTTGCAGGGGAAACCTTCTGGATCAACACCCACGATGTGATCATCCGCCACATGCGTTTCCGCAGAGGAGAAACCAATGTGGGTAGACGGGATGATGCCATCGGGGGAAATCCCATAGGAAATATTATGATCGACCATGTGTCGGCAAGCTGGGGCCTCGATGAAAACATGTCGATATACCGCCATAATTATGACGATGGGACCGGTAAGGAAAAACAGGAAAAATTGCCAACCGTAAATATAACCATTCAGAATTCCATTTTTTCGGAAGCCCTGGACACCTGGAACCATTCATTCGGAAGCACCCTCGGAGGAGAAAACTGCTCTTTTATGAGGAATCTGTGGGCGAACAATTGCGGGAGAAATCCTTCCATCGGATGGAACGGGGTGTTTAATTTTGTCAATAACGTGATTTTTAACTGGATGCACCGTTCGATTGATGGAGGCGACTATACGGCCATGTACAATATCATGAACAACTATTTCAAACCCGGTCCGGTGACCCATACGGAACGACCCATCGGACACAGGATACTGAAACCTGAATCCAGGTTCGAACAGTTCGGACAGCCTGTTTATGGCAGGTGTTATGTAGATGGGAATATTGTGGAAGGCAATGAACGTGTTACAAAAGACAACTGGGACGGGGGCGTTCAGATTGAAGACCTGCCCAATACAGGTAAGTTCAGGGATTATATAAAATGGGACAGGCCGTTTCCGATGCCTCATCTATCCCTGATGGATGCAAACAAAGCGTATGCATTTGTCCTCGATAATGCCGGTGCCATATTTCCACGTCGCGATGCCGTAGACCAGCGGATTGTCAGGGTGGTGAGAACAGGGGAAATTGAGGTTGCCGAAAATGCAACCACCGAAGGAGTCCCCCAGTTTCAATACCGCCGGTTGCCTCCTGATTCCTATAAAAAAGGAATCATCACAGACATCAATCAGGTAGGCGGTTATCCGGAATACAAAGGAGAACCCTATAAAGATACCGATAAGGACGGAATGCCCGATAAGTGGGAGAAAAAATATGCCCGCCTGGGACTGGATCCCACTAATCCGGCCGATGCAATGCTCGATTGCAACGGCGATGGGTATACCAACATCGAAAAATATATCAACGGGATCGATCCGAAAAAAAAGGTGGACTGGAAAAACCTGGAGAATAATTTTGATACCCTGACAAAACGGGGAGGAGTGTTTTAAACAGGATTCATATGAAGAGAACAACTGTATTCTTATGGATTCTGATCCTTTTTTGTTTTGCTGCTTCAGCTCAGGAAAGTCCGGAGGAAGCCTATACGAGGGTCATTACCCAACGGGCTGACCAGATCGTCGATGCCATGGAGTTCACCGGCGGGGAAGAAAAAATAAAGGTTCGTGATCTGATCGTTGATTTTTACCGGAATCTGAGCACAACACACGATGTCCGCGATGCAAAAATCGAAGCGTTGAAAGCAAGGGATGGCGATTGTTCTGATGAAATAAATGCATTGGAAAATGAAGCACGGAAACATGTCACCCAAATCCGCTCATCCTTTGTGGCAGGTCTTTCCCGGATCCTTTCCGGAGAACAGATCGATCAGGTAAAAGACGGACTTACCTACCAGGTGGCTCCCAATACATACAACGCATATTGCGAAATGATCCCTTCGTTGACGGATGTCCAGAAGGGTCAAATCCTTAGATGGTTGGTGGAAGCCCGTGACTCTGCGATGGTGGGGGGATCTTCGGAAGAAAAACACGGGTGGTTCAGAAAATATAAGGGAAAGATTAATAACTTTCTGTCTCAGCAGGGATATGACCTGAAGGAAGAAGAACGGAAATGGGCAGAACGAAGAGAAAGCAATGAGCAATAAGCAATCAGGGACCCGTTATCTGTCTGCTGACTGGCTGGCATCGAAATGAGCTTGTGAATTCTATTGAATACCATTAAAATAAGCAATGGAATGGGACAAATACCTTTGAAAAGAATTATTTTATTGAGATGAGAGTGAGATTATTCCGGATAACCAATACAGTAACCATATCGTTGAAGAAGGTGTTTTTGTTAATTGAGCCCACTCAGAAAAATGAAAAATAAGAAAATGCCACAAAATAACGAAATCACGAAGACTCCCAAAGTGCTGACATTCAATCGTAAAGGAATTGGTGGAATTTTGTGTTTTTGTGTTTTAGTGGCCAGAAAGATTTTTCGGAGTGGACTCTTAATGGGTATTATTCTTTTATCTGTAAAAGGGTATAGTCAGGAAAGGGATTTGCCTTTTGTATCCTGGAAAGACGGGCAGTTAATCAGCATTCCCGATAGCCTTGAAAATCAAATCCCTGATTTTTCGTATTGCGGGTATCAGTCATCCAACGAAACCATTCCTTTTGTTCCTGTGCGGGTCGTTGTTCCTTTGACTGACGGGGATGCTACCAGCCTGATCCGGAATGCCATTGATTACCTGGCTTCGCTTCCTTTGAATGAAGATGGATTCCGGGGAGCAATCCTGCTGAAAAAAGGCACCTATAGGTTATCCGGCAGGTTAACCATCTCTTCAACGGGCATTGTAATCCGGGGAAGCGGGGCAGGAGAGGATGGAACGGTACTCCGGGCCGTTGGTTTAAGTCGTGAGACGTTCATAACGGTTAAAGGAAAGGAGGATTGTGTTCAGGCAGATCCCATCCGGATTGTGGATGCCTATGTTCCGGTGAATTCGCGAATCGTCCGGGTTGCAAATGCGGACGCGTTTGAACCGGGAAACCGGGTTTATATCCACCGCCCCTCCACAAAAAAGTGGATTCAGAAACTGCAAATGGAGGCCTTTGGCGGGGAAACAGAATGGCTGGGCTGGAAGCCCGGAGAAAGGGATATCTGGTGGGACCGGCAAATAGAAAAAATCGAAGGCAATAAATTAATTCTTGATGCTCCCTTGACAAATTCCCTTGATTCAACCTATGGCAGTGGTTATGTGCTTCCGTACAGATGGGAAGGCAGGATTTCCAATGTCGGCATTGAAAACCTGGTTCTGGAATCAGCTTATGATAAATCCAATCCCAAAGATGAAGATCACTGCTGGTTTGGGATTACCATGGAGAATATTACCGATGCCTGGGTCAGGCAGGTCGTATTCAGGCATTTTGCCGGGTCGGCAGTAGCTCTTTATGAAAGTGCCGGCAGCGTAACTGTTGAAGATTGTATTTCGCTGGATCCGGTTTCAGAGATAGGAGGCCAGCGGCGCAACACTTTTTTTACCATGGGGCAGCAAACCCTGTTTCAACGGTGTTATGCCGAAGGCGGGTATCACGATTTTTCCACTGGCTTCATGGCTGCCGGGCCGAATGCTTTTGTTCAGTGTGAATCCCATCTTCCACACAGTTTCAGTGGTTCAATTGATAGCTGGGCTACCGGTGTTTTGTTCGATATTGTGAATGTTGACGGGAATGCGTTATATTTTTCCAACCGGGGTCAGGACGGGCAGGGAGCCGGATGGACCGCAGCTCACTCGATGTTCTGGCAATGTTCGGCTGCCCGGATCGAATGTTTTGAGCCCCCGACAGCCCGGAATTATGCGTATGGTGCCTGGGCCCAGTTTGCAGGCGACGGAAGTTGGTACGAAGCCAACAGCCATGTAAAACCACGCAGCCTTTTTTATGCCCAACTGGCTCAGCGGCCTGGGAAAGAGGATTCAGACTATGACGGTCAGCTAATGCCGTATTCGGAAGAGTCTACCAGCAGTCCGACCATTGATCAGGCAGTGGACCTCTCGAAGAAAGCGTTGAATTCTCCACTGCTTCTGAAAAATTATATTGCCGGTGCTGCACTGCGGAATCCGATTGCTGTTGACGAAGGAGATGCCGTTTCGGCTGCCAGTGTGCCCGTAAAAAGAAAAGTAGCCAAAGCACCGGTGGTTCCCCTGTCGATCCGGAATGGCTGGTTGGTCCGAAAAACGGAACCGGTAACGGGTCACCGGATGAATGTTCCCTGGTGGCGCGGCGATGCACGGCCTTTTGAAGCCGGGAAAGCCGCTCCGGCCCTTACCCGATTTGTACCCGGAAGAACCGGCAACGGGTATACCGACAACCTGGATGAAGTGGTAAAATATATGGAGGAAAGCAAAATCCTCGCAGTCGACCATAATTATGGACTCTGGTACGACCGCCGCCGGGATGATCATGAACGCGTACGCAGAATGAACGGCGATGTATGGCCTCCATTTTATGAGCAGCCCTTTACCCGCAGTGGCAAAGGACGGGCATGGGACGGACTCAGTAAATACGACCTGTACCGGTATAATCCCTGGTATTGGGACCGGTTGGCCCGGTTTGCCCGGCTCGCTGAAGAGAAAGGGAAGATTTTAATCCATCAGAACTATTTCCAGCACAATATTCTGGAAGCCGGAGCCCACTGGGCTGATTTTCCCTGGAGGACCGCAAACAATATCAACCATACCGGATTTCCGGAGCCTCCTCCCTATGCCGGCGACAAACGCATTTACATGGCGGAACAGTTTTACGATACTACCCATCCGGTGCGCAGGGATATTCACAGAAACTATATCCGTAAATGCCTCGGTAATTTCAGGGGAAGAACCAATGTGATCCAGAGCATCAGCGCCGAATATACCGGTCCGTTGCATTTTATGCAATTCTGGCTGGATGTAATCGCTGAATGGGAAACGGAGACAGGCGACAGTGTTCTGGTGTCGCTGAGTGCAACGAGAGATGTTCAGGATGCCATCCTTCAGGATCCTGCAAGGGCCCGGGTTGTGGATATCATTGATATCCGTTACTGGGGCTATCGCGCGGATGGTTCGCTCTATGCACCCCCCGGAGGGAAACAGATGGCCCCCCGCCAACATGCCAGGAAAGCAGATCCCGGGAAAAGATCGTTTGAACAGGTCTACCGGGCAGTGCGGGAATACCGGGAGAAATTCCCCGCGAAAGCCGTGATCTGTTCAGAAGGAGATTCCACCCCTTTTGGATGGGCCATTTTTATGGCGGGCGGGTCAATGGCTCCTATCCCTACCGAATTACCGGTTAATTTTTTAACCGATGCGGTTGAAATGAAACCGGTTGACCGGATGGATTCACAGAAAGGGGTGTATGCCCTGGAGAAGAAAGGCCAGGGAATGATCCTGTTCAGCCACGAAAACAAAAGCCTTGAACTGGATCTCTCAGCCTATAGCGGTGAATTCAGGTTGGTTTATATGGATCCGTTGACGGGAATGCAGATAGGAGAAACTACGAAAATCAGCGGTGGCAGGGTGCAGAAAATGGCATTGCCTTCAGAAAAGGATGTGCTACTATGGATCGCTGAGAAATAAGTTGATAAGATGAAACGAGATCTGCTCTGATGCATCGGCAAAGGACGAGAACCATGAGTTCCCTTTAAAATTAAACAATTATAATCTGATGAAATCTTGGACTTTGTTTTTTTTAATGCTGATCGTTTTTTCCTGTTCGGAAAGAGTTGGAACAGGAGAGCAGGTCAGTCTGTTAACCGTATCGGAGAACGGGCGTTTTTTAATGGATGAGCACGGTGAGCCCTTCTTTTGGCTGGGGGATACCGGGTGGTTGCTTTTTTCGAAACTGACCCGTGAAGAAGTCCGGGTCTATTTAACAAACCGGGCTGAAAAAGGGTTTAATGTAGTTCAGGTGATGGTTTTGCATACCCTGGGGGCCTGCAATGTGTACGGTGATTCGGCCCTGATAAATCGTGATGTCTCACAGCCTTTAACCACGCCAGGTCGTTCGTTCGACAGTCCGGAAGAATACGATTACTGGGATCACGTGGATTATGTGATCGGGCAGGCCGCGGACCACGGCATTTATATGGCGCTGGTACCTGTGTGGGGATCGAATGTAAAGGCCGGAGGCGTGAGCCGGGAGCAGGCCGATACGTATGCTACTTGGCTGGCCAGACGCTATGCGCAAAAACCGAATATCATCTGGTTAAACGGAGGGGATACCCAGGGGAGCGATTCAACGGCAATCTGGACCCTTATGGGGCGTCGGATCCGTGAAAATGCACCGGATCATCTTATCACATTCCACCCCTTTGGACGGATGAAATCTTCCATGTGGTTTCACAACGAGGAGTGGCTCGATTTCAATATGTTCCAGTCGGGACACCGGCGGTACGACCAGGACGATACCGAACTGGGCTATGGGCAGGATAACTGGAAATATGTGCGGGATGATTACGCCTTAACACCGGTCAAACCAACCATCGACGGGGAACCCTCTTACGAGGGAATCCCCCAGGGATTGCACGATCCTTCCCAGCCGTACTGGAACGATGACGACGTCAGGCGTTACGCCTGGTGGTCAGTATTTGCGGGAGCTTTTGGCTTTACCTACGGGAACAATGCAGTAATGCAGATGCACAAACCGGGTGACCCCAATCCGGCCTACGGAGTGAAAAACTACTGGTACGAAGCAATCGATGATCCCGGGGCCGGTCAGCTGATCCATTTGAAGAATCTGATGCTTTCAAAACCATTTTTCGAACGCATCCCCGATCCGTCGCTGATAGCTTCCGGACAGGGAGAAAAATACAATTATCAGATAGCTACCCGTGGGAAACGATATGCCTTTGTCTATACATACAACGGCCGTGAAATGAATATTCAATTGGGAATCCTCGAAGGAGAGAAAATGAAAGCTTCGTGGTTCAACCCACGAAACGGAGAATATACACCTATTGGAACTTTTGAAAATTCAGGGACACAAAAATTCGATCCTCCTGGTGAGGTGAGGGATGGGAACGACTGGGTATTAATACTGAATAGCATATGATTCTTAACCTTAACCTCAACCTTAACCTTAACCTCAACCCATGCGTCCCTGGGCTTTTTGCGAGAGAAAAAGAATTATGAAAGCGATGAAAATAACCCGACCCTTATGATAAAAAATACCTTTTACTTCCTGATACTCTTTCTTCTGTGTATTTCATGCCGGCAGAAGAATGAGGTTTATCTTTTCAGTACCTTCCGGGAGCCTGCCGATGAAGGATTGTATCTGGCATATAGTTATGATGGCTATCACTGGGAGGATCTGGGAGGTCCCTGGCTGGCTCCCGGTGTAGGGAAACAGAAAGTAATGCGTGACCCATCGGTTGTGAGAGGACCCGACGGGACATTTCATATGGTGTGGACATCCTCATGGCAGGGGGACCTGGGATTTGGGTATGCCCATTCCAGGGATCTGATCAACTGGTCGGAACAGAAATTTATTCCGGTGATGGATTTCGATACCTCAACCGTGAATGTCTGGGCTCCGGAAGTGTTCTACGACGACGAAAAGGAGGAATACTGGATTATCTGGGCTTCTACTATTCCCTATAAATTTGAAAAAGGAATGGAAGAAGAGAGGAACAACCACCGGATGTATTACACGAAAACCAAAGATTTTCAAACGTTCACGGATACGGAACTATACATCGATCCGGGATTCAGCATCATCGATGCAATCATCGTAAAACGAGGAAAAGAGGATTATGTGCTGGTACTAAAAGACAACACCCGTCCGGAGCGGAACCTGAAAATGGCTTTCGGGAAATCACCCATGGGGCCATGGGTGAATATTTCGAAACCGTTTACGGATAACTTTACCGAAGGACCTACGGTTCTGAAAAGGGGAAATGAATGGTTGATATACTATGATGCATATCGCGAAAAAAAATACAGGGCTGTTAAAACCACCGACTTTAAAACATTCATTGATATTTCTGATGAGGTCACTTTCCCGGAGGGGCATAAACACGGAACAGCCTTTATGGCAGGTAACCCGGTATTAAACAAGTTGTTGAAGAATTCAAAAGCTAAATTAAATAGAAACGAATGAACAGGGTACATAGGATACACATTTTTTTCTTTGCATTTCTGATTTATGGAAATGTCTATTCCCGTGATACAGTAAAATACACCGGTAAAACCCTGGTAAATATTGAATTCCATCACGGGCAACTTCCAATGGCATTGGGAGTTCACAATATTCAGGTGATGCGGGCCAACTGCGAACTGCCAGAAACGGCTGACGGATTGGGGTATACCTACAACCATGCCCCGATGCTGGCTTATTGGAACGGTCGCTTTTACCTGGAATACCTGAATAATGAGGTGGGAGAACACATCCCTCCGGGGCAAACGATGCTGGTAACTTCGGAAGATGGAACCCACTGGTCCTTTCCGGAAGTGGTATTTCCAACCTACCGGATTCCTGACGGGACCACCAAGGAAGGACAGGAAGGAGTTGCCAGGAACCTGGATGCCGTGATGCATCAACGCATGGGATTCTATGTTTCTGAGGATAACCGGTTGCTTTGCCTGGCTTATTACGGCATTTCCTTCGACAGCCACGACAGTCCGAACGACGGCAAAGGAATCGGAAGGGTGGTCCGCGAAATATATAAAGACGGATCTTTCGGCCCGATCTTTTTTATCCGCTATAATTCAGCCTGGAATGAAGAAAATACATCCTATCCGTTTTATAAGAGCAGAAAAGACAAGGGATTTGTAGCAGCCTGTGATGCGTTGCTTGCCAATCCTCTGATGATGCAGCAGTGGGTGGAAGAAGCCGACAGGGATGATCCTTTGATACCCCTGAAAAAGGAATACAAGGCATTGAGTTATTACCATCTTCCTGACGGCAGGGTGGTGGGCTTATGGAAACATGCCCTCACAGCCATCAGCAGCGATGAGGGAAAAACATGGACCCAGCCATCCCGGGCTCCGGGATTCGTGAATGCCAATGCAAAAATCTGGGGCCAAAAAACCTCCGACGGGAACTATGCAACCGTTTACAATCCTTCGGAATTCCGCTGGCCCCTGGCCCTGTCTGTGAGCCACGACGGATTGCATTACCCTAACCTGTTGCTGGTGAACGGCGAGATTACCACCATGCGCTATGGAGGGAATTACAAATCGTACGGCCCCCAATATGTGCGGGGTATCCTGGAAGGCAACGGAAATCCTCCCGACGGAAACCTGTGGGTGACCTACAGCATGAACAAGGAAGATATATGGGTGGCACGCATTCCGGTGCCTGTCACCGATGAAGAGGTGCATCCGGTGAAGGAATATTTCCATCAGATGGATCCGGGATCCGAACTGAACCATTGGAATATTTACAGCCCGCAATGGGCTCCGGTAAAAATCGAAAATCAAAAAGAACAACGCTGGTTGTCCTTACGTGATAAAGATGAATTCGATTATGCCAAAGCAACCCGGTTGTTCCCGTCGACCGATAAAGCAAATGTTGAATTTATTATTAAAGCAGGACAAGCCGATAGAGGAGTTTTGCATATTGAATTACAGGATAAAAAGAATACCCCTGCCATCCGCCTGATTTTTGACAACGATGGATTTTTAAAATACAAATCCGGCTACCGGATGAATAATCTGAGGCCATATAAAGCCGGGGAGGAATACAAAATACGGATTGTAGCCACTACCTCAAACCGGTTCTACGATGTGTACCTGAACGATCAGAAAATACTCACCCGCCTCTTTTTCGCGCCGGTGCATGAACTGGACAAGATTGTGTTCCGCACCGGTGAAGTACGCCGGTTTCCCCATGGGGATACCCCCACGGACCAGGATTTCGATGTGCCCCAAACCGGTTATCCGGTGCCGGAAGCAGCTTTTTTTATTAAAAGCCTGATAACATACGGGAAGCAACAAACCAGCGCTGTGCTGGATGTGAACCAATTCAAACCGTATGTCGATTATTTTAACCGTATGGAGGATGAAAACATGGTTCAGGCGATACCAAACGGGGAAGCCTGGGAGTGGATGAAAAAGAACATTCCCCTGTTTGAATGTCCGCAGGATAATTTTGAGGAAATGTTTTATTACCGGTGGTGGACCCTCCGGAAGCACATCAGGGAGACTCCGGTTGGGATGGCGATGACGGAATTCCTGGTGCCCCGTTCGTATGCCGATCAATACAATCTTATTTCCTGTGCCTTAGGCCATCATGTGTATGAATCGCGCTGGCTGCACAACTCGCAATATATCCGGGAGAACTTGCTGGTATGGTACCGTGGGAACGATGGCAGCCCTATGGAGAAACTGCATAAGTTCAGCAGCTGGACGGCTGATGCGGTATATGCGTATTACCTGGCCACAAAGGATACCGGTTTCGTGGTTGATTTATTGCCTGACCTGGTGAGGGATTACCGGCAATGGGAAGCAGAACGCAGAAATCCGGACGGAATGTTCTGGCAGCACGACGTGAGGGATGGCATGGAAGAGCAGATCAGCGGAGGCCGGCATGTCCGCAATATCCGGCCTACCATTAACAGCTATATGTACGGGAATGCCAGGGCCCTGGAAGAAATAGCCATGCTCGGCGGTAAAGAGAAGTGGGCTGAAAGGTTTGCTGCAAAGGCAGATTCCTTACAAGCCTTGGTGCAGGAGAATTTATGGAATCCTGAGAGCCACTTTTTTGAAACCCTTCGGGAAGAGGGGGGATTGGCTCAGGTTCGGGAGCAGATTGGCTATATCCCCTGGTATTTTCATCTTCCGGAACAGGGCTATGAAAAAGCCTGGGAACAGGTTACCGATCCGGAGGGATTCCTGGCTCCTTTTGGGCTTACAACCGCCGAACGGCGTCATCCTGATTTCCGAACCCACGGCTGTTGCCATTGCGAATGGGATGGGGCCGTATGGCCGTTTGCCACCTCACAAACCCTGACCGCCATGGCTACCCTGTTGAATGAGTATGAGCAGGAGGCAGTAAACGATTCCGTCTATTTTGATCTGCTCGAAACCTATGTGGAGTCCCAATATTACCGGGGCAGACCCTACATCGGGGAATACCTCGACGAAACCACCGGTTACTGGCTTAAGGGCGATCAGGAGCGAAGCAGGTATTACAACCATTCGACGTTCAATGACCTGATTATTACCGGCCTGGTGGGATTGCGCCCGCAAGCCGACAACCGCCTGGTAGTGAATCCTTTAATTCCGGAAGATCAATGGGACTGGTTCTGCCTGGATAAGGTCCCTTATCATGGCAAAACCGTAACCATCATCTGGGATAAAACCGGAGAGAAATATTACAAAGGCAAGGGATTGACCGTTTTAATGGATGGAAAAAAAATAGGCAATTCTGCAAGACTGGAAAAAATGGAGGTGAGTTTTTAAATCTGGGAAGATCCTCTTGTTGAGGGTCAGAGAGGGCTGAAATAATCCGGGCTTTCAGCTCGAAGAACGAACGAAACGAATAAATATGAGGCACATAATACAACGTAATTTAACTTAGTTGCAAAATCCTGGTAGATGACCGGGCAATAACCGTTTTGGAAGGGAAATGAAACCCGTTTTATTGAATAGATGCAGACAAAAAACGCCACGAAGTGGCAGTTTAATTCAGCCCGGGGCAACACCCCGGGAAAATAAAACAGTTAATAAACCTCCGCCCTGAAAGGGCAGGTTAAATTAAACGAAATCGGGATCAGGGAATAGAATGATTCACCCTTCTCCCGCTGCGCGGAATCTCCTCAAAAAGGGGAGAATAGTTGGAATTGTTTTTTAATTTAGAAAAATACCTTTGAGAACAGACAATTTTAAAAACATGAAACATCTGAAAAGTATCTTTCCGGTTATGGCCTCTTTATGTATTTCCCTGATGATCTTCAGCTGTTCACAACAAAGCGATTTTAAGTCAGGGATTCTGGTGGATGAATTTATCTATACGGAGGCGTCCTATCCGTCGTGTCATGCAGCCACCCTTGCTGAAACGCCTGAAGGGCTGGTAGCTGCCTGGTTTGGGGGCACCCACGAGCGGCATCCGGATGTAGGCATCTGGGTAAGCCATTTTACCGAGGGCCAATGGACTCCCTCGGTGGAGGTTGCCAACGGAGTGCAAAGTGACACCTTGCGCTATCCCACTTGGAATCCGGTACTCTATCAGGTTCCCGGGGGCGACTTGCTGTTGTTTTACAAGGTAGGCCCCAGTCCTTCCACGTGGTGGGGCATGCTGACTCGCTCCGGGGACCACGGGTACACATGGTCAGAACCTGAACCTTTGCCTGACGGCTATATTGGCCCGGTGAAAAACAAGCCGGTTCTTCTTGAGGACGGGACCTTGCTGTGCGGCTCAAGCCGTGAGGGTAACGGCTGGCGGCTGCATTTTGAATCAACCCGGGACTTCGGGGAAACCTGGGAAACAACCGGCGAAATCAACGATGGCAAAATATACAACGCCATTCAACCGGCTATACTGATCCATGAGGATGGGAGCCTGCAATCGCTTAGCCGCACAAAAAATGCCGTTATCGGATCCAACCGTTCGTTTGATAACGGAAAAACATGGACCCTCATGCAGCCTTCCGGATTGCCCAGTAACAACTCCGGGATCGATGCGGTGACGCTGAAAGACGGCAGGCATCTGGTGGTTTATAACCATGTAAAAACCCCCGTGAATGCACCCAAAGGATACCGGACACCCCTGAATGTTGCCGTATCGGAAGATGGCAAACACTGGGAGGCTGCCCTGATCCTGGAAGATTCAGAGATCAGCCAGTATTCCTATCCATCTGTAATCCAGTCATCCGATGGTCTGGTTCACGTGGTGTATACCTGGCGCAGGGAACGCATAAAACATGCAATGATCGATCCGGAAAAACTGAAAACATCAAAAATTATTCATGAACAGTGGCCTGAAAGGTAAGGGGGGAATATGAAAAAGTTTGTGTTTGCATTCGGAATAATATGGATGAGTATGCTGGTTTCAGCCCAGAATTCAGATAACAACTACCAACGCTCCCTGGAAGATGTGCTCAGAGATATAGAACAAAGATACGATGTAAAAATGCGTATTTCAGGGAAAAGCATTGAAGGGCTTGTTCTGGATTATGCAGACTGGCGTTTTCGTGCCGGTGTGGAAGAAACCTTACGAAATGTCCTGGCTCCCTTTGATCTGGTTTATCTGCCCGATGGAGCTCCGGATAAATATAAAATCGAAAGCTATCGTTACCATCTGCGTTCGGTGGAGGATGCCAGGGCGACCCTTGATTTGCTGGCGTCGAAATACAGCAATAAAACCCAATGGCAGGAGAGGCGTAATGTCTTGAGATCGTGTGTTCAGGAAGCTATACGTCTGGAGACGTTACCTGCCTCGCCGGGATCTGCGCCTCTTTTATCTGAAGTGCGTAAAATGGATGGGTATACGGTTCAGAACATTGGGCTGGAAGTTTTGCCGGGATTTTATGTAGCCGGCTCTGTGTACCGTCCTTCAAAAATCAGGGGAAAGGTTCCTGTGGTTTTATGTCCCAACGGTCATTTTGAGGATGGGCGTTACAACCGGGATGTTCAGATACGTTGCGCTGCTTTGGCCCGTATGGGGGCTGTTGCTGTGAATTACGACCTGTTTGCATGGGGGGAATCGGCTTTGCAGATTGCCCCCGAAAAACACCGTACAAGCCTGGCAAATACCATTCAGGCACTGAACAGCATCCGGTTGCTCGATTATTTGCTTTCGTTTGACTATGCCGATTCCTCACGGGTAGGCATTACCGGTGGTTCGGGTGGAGGAAGCCATACCATCCTTATGTCGGCCATCGATACCCGGATTGATGTGAGCGTGCCAACGGTGATGATGTCGGCCATTCATTACGGGGGATGCCCCTGTGAGAGCGGTAACCCCATTCATTTGTGCGGTGACGGGACCAACAATGTGGAACTGGCTGCCTTGTTTGCACCGAAACCGCAGTTGGTGATCTCGGATGGGGGCGACTGGACGGCTCATGTTCCGGATCTGGAATTTCCCTTCCTGAAACGGATCTATAATTTTTATGATGGGGCCATTGTGGAAAATGCCCATTTTCCTGAGGAGAAACATGATTACGGTCCGTCGAAACGCACGGCGATGTACCGTTTTAAGGCAAAACATCTCGGGCTTGATGGATCGAAGGTGTTTGATAACGAGGGGAACCTCGATGAATCGGCAATCACTGTTGAGGAAGCCGACGCCATGAAAATCTTTGGTAAGGATGGGGAAAAGCTTCCTGAAAATGCCGTGAAAGGATTTGATCAGCTGAAGGCTGTATTCTACAGGGAAACAGGAATTTCTAACCCCTCCGGGGAATTCAAAATTGCTGTTTGTGACTGGATGATCCTGAAGCGGCAAAAGGTGGGTGCCTTTGAGCGGGCCAGGGAAATTGGCGCCGATGGCCTCGAACTCGACATGGGAGGCCTGGGAAACCGCCCGACCTTCGATAACAAACTGCTGGATCCGGTGCAGCGGAAAAAATTCCTGGAGGCATCGGAAGAAACAGGCGTTGAAATAGCATCCATAGCCATGTCCGGATTTTATGCCCAGGATTTTGCTACCCGCGAAACCCTGCCCCGGATGATAGATGATTGTATCAATACCATACTTCTAATGGGAGCTAAGGTGGCTTTCCTGCCTTTGGGTGTTCAGGGCGACCTGGTGAAGTACCCGGAAAAAAGAGCCGCTATTGTGGAACGGTTAAAGATGGCAGGGGAAAAGGCGGAAGCCGCAGGTGTAGTGATTGGAATTGAAACTTCACTGGATGCAGCCGCTGAAGTGAAACTGCTGGAGAAAACAGGCTCCCCGGCTATAAAGATCTATTTCAATTTTCAGAATCCCCTGGAAGCAGGAAGAGACCTATACGAAGAATTGAAAATACTTGGTGCGGATCGGATTTGTCAGATCCATTGTACCGATACCGATGGGGTATGGCTCGAGAACAATCCCAGAATCGACATGAAAAAGGTGAAGGAAACCCTCGATGAGATGGGATGGTCCGGGTGGCTGGTGATCGAGCGTTCACGCGATGCATCCAATACCCGCGATGTGGTGGGTAATTACGGTGCCAATACGCGATTCTTGCAATCGGTTTTTCAGGAAAAGTAAAATCACGCAAAGGCGCTAAGCCGCAAAGAAATTTGTATTTTTCTCTTAGCGTCTTAGCGGCTTTGTGTGAAATATAAATAGAACAGAATGATGAAACATCTTAGATTATTGCTTCTTCTGTGTTGGATTTTCCCGGTTTCAGCGGCTGAGATCTGGGTTTCACCCAGGGGGAATGACAACAATCCGGGTACCCGGGAGCAACCCCTCGCAACCCTTCTGATGGCCCAACGCAAAGCACGGGAGCTGCGCAGGCTGCGAGACCCCTCAATAGAAGACGGCATCTCCATCGTTTTGGAGGATGGCACCTGGTTTCTTGAAGAAGCCCTGTTTTTCAGGCCTGAGGATTCGGGAACGAAAGAGCGTCCTACGGTTATCAGGGCAGCTTCGGAGGCCCAACCGGTACTGAGCGGAGGTATACAGGTGACAGGCTGGAAGAAAGCAGGAAATATCAAAGGCCTGCCGGAAGCAGCCCGGGGGAAAGTGTGGGTAGCCGATGCTCCCCGCAAAGGGGGCAGACTGGTGGAATTCCGGCAACTCCGGGTAAACGGAGTCAAAGCACAAAGAGCATCAACGATCGGAGATGGGGAGTTGCCACGCATCCTCTCCGTAGATAAAAAAAATGAAACCTTTGGGATTCCCATCCCTGATATTTCTGTTTCTGAAATAAAACAGCTTGAATTTGTCATCCATCAGTGGTGGGCAATTGCCAGTTTGCGTGTGAAGGATATAAAGATGGAAGGCGACAGGGCAAGCATCTCTTTCTGTCAGCCGGAAAGCCGGATTGAATTTGAACACCCCTGGCCGGCTCCCTATATTGACAGGGAGAAAAATCAGAACGGCAATTCGGCATTCTTTTTTGTCAATGCCATTGAATTGCTGAACCAACCCGGTGAGTGGTTCGAAGATGTGGAAACAGGAAAAGTGGTTTACTGGCCCCGCGAGGGGGAGGATATGGTAACGGCTGATGTGGTTGTGCCGTTTCTGGAGACCCTTGTCAGCGTCGGGGGGACGTCCGATCATCCGGTTTCGCATATTCGTTTTGAGGGGATTCGTTTTGAGCATGCAACCTGGTTGCGGCCCGGCCGCATGGGACATGTGCCCCTGCAGGCAGGTTTCTATCTCCTGGATGCCTACAAACTCACCATTCCGGGGACTCCCGATAAAGCAAGCCTTGAGAACCAGGCATGGCTCGGCAGGCAACCTGCCGGCGTAACCGTTACAGACGCATCGAACATCGTTTTTGAACGATGCCTTTTCAGGCACATGGCAGCCACGGGCCTGGATTTTATTGCCGGGGCACATCATTGCACCGTCAAGGGTTGCGTGATCAAGGATATAGGAGGAACCGGCATCCAGGCAGGATTCTTCGGGAACAGGGCTTTTGAAGCCCATTTGCCCTATAACCCCTCCGATGAACGGCAGGTTTGTCACCACCTGAATCTATCCAATAACCTCATTACGGATTGTACCAACGAAGACTGGGGATGCGTCGGCATCAGCATCGGCTATGCCCATGATATCTCCATCGAACACAACGAAGTAAGCCATCTTAATTATTCCGGAATCTGTGTGGGGTGGGGATGGACCCCCACCGTAACCTGTTTGAAAAACAACCGGATCCATGCCAACCACATTCATCATTTTGCCAAAAACATGTACGATGTAGGAGGTGTGTACATGCTCTCGCCTCAGCCAAATACCGAAATCAGCAACAATTGTATTCACCACCTTGAAAAGGCTCCCTATGCCCATATCCCGGAACATTACCAGTACATTTACCTTGATGAGCGGTCGTCGTATATCCGGGTGATCAACAACTGGACGGAAAAAGAGAAGTTCTTTAGCAACACCCCGGGGCCCGGAAATGAATGGGAAAACAACGGACCCGGAGTTTCGGATGAAATAAAAAAGGCGGCCGGCATACAACCGGCATTTCAGGATATCAAAGAGTTATGAAGCTACCGATCCTTGACTTAGTTATCTTCCTGACCTATATGGCAGGCATTGTTGTCTTCGGCAGCCTGTTTTATTTCAGAAACCGCGATTCGGAGCAGTTTACCTCCGGAGGGGGCAAGTTGCCTGCATGGGTGGTCGGCATGTCGATATTTGCCACCTTTGTGAGCAGCATCAGCTTCCTGGCCCTTCCGGGGAAAGCGTATCAATCCGACTGGAACGCCTATGTTTTCAGCCTGTCTATTCCCATAGCCTCCATTCTGGCGGTTAAATTTTTCGTTCCCCTGTACCGGGGCATCGGCAGCATCTCGGCCTACCAATACCTGGAAACCCGGTTTGGTGTGTGGGCACGCATCTATGCTTCCCTCTGTTATATTCTGACCCAGCTGATGCGTGTGGGATCTATTCTTTATCTGATGGCCCTGCCGCTGCATGCCCTCTTTGGGTGGAGCATCCC
>Ga0307422_1000235_pt1 | contig 32645 bp, 28 predicted proteins | sample SalMarWE160290MG_FD_202153 | JGI IMG/M metagenome (GOLD analysis project Ga0307422, IMG submission 202153) | Salt marsh sediment microbial communities from the Plum Island Ecosystem LTER, Massachusetts, United States - WE1602-90 | ecosystem: Environmental > Aquatic > Marine > Intertidal zone >...
AATTTCAATGTTCATTTCTGAACAAATCCCAAAGCTTTCGGCTTATGAAGAAGTTACCATACAAACGGCCTTCTTCTCTTGGCGTACACGTTTGATGGTATGGTGTCGTGCGGGATTACGAGGCGATAACTTATCAAGTTACACCAACTTTTTTTACGAGCCACAAACGCTCGAAAACCTCTGAAACCCGCATGCACTATACCATGTGTTGTGTGCAGCCAATCTTATTTCATTGATATATTTTAAATTAATTCGAATTTGTATCAAATGATATTATCCAAAAACCTGTGTCCTGATAAGGAGGATTTTTACTTTCACCATAATAACAGAGTGTAGCATTAATTATGGTATCCTCAAAAAGCCAAAATAGAGCAAACATACTGTTTGTCTTTTTTATTACGCTTGATAAGCGATCAATATTATCATTTTTTAAAATAGACTGATCTGCCTTTATTGGATCCTCATTATCTGCCCAAATAAGAAATTTTGATGAACCGAAAAGTCCTGTGAATAAATCATAAATCTGTATGTAATCAAATATAACTTCTTTAAATGGGATACTATGTGAAATATTCATAAAAGGACTTTGTATCTCAATTTTAGTTAAGTTGTTAAATTCGAAAGTAAATATTAGATCAACAGCAAGTTCAAACATTGACGCATTTTTATAGACTAATACTTTCGAATAATTATTTGTTAGATTAGAGTTTTTTGATTTAGTCCCTTCTATATCAATTTCTAAGTATTGAAATTTTTGTTTTACATCGGCTAATGAAGTTTGACCAAATGGTAAAAAATCGAATAATTGTAGAAAGGAATTATTTCTACTAATTTTATCTTCCTCCTTTTTAGGAAATTCATATTTATTATATGGTGTTAAAAAATTAATTTCTTCAATACTTACACAAAAATTTAAATTTTGACCCTCAATAAATGAAAAAGTAACAATTCCAACAACATAACCATCTTTATTTAATAGAGGACTTCCACTATTGCCTGCTGATAGAGGAGCTGTAACTTGTATGATTTTTCCAAATTTCGAATCTGATCTAATCGAAGATATGATTCCATTTGAAACAGTATTTTCTAAACCTAATGGATTACCAATTACAAAAATAGATTCACCTTCTTTTATATTCTTTTTTTCAATTGGTAAATAATTAAATGTTTCATTAAATTCATTAGAAACAGAAAATTTTAATATATCTCTTTCTTTGCTCTGAGAAATAATATTATTAACTAAAAATTCTTTATTATCATATGTTTTAACCAATGCTTTTGAAGCTCCTTCAAAAACATGATAACAACTTAGAGCTAGACCCGAAGAATTAATAAAGAATCCGGTTCCTGTTCCTAACACATTATTGTTTTTATCATAAGTTGTAATACTTATAATGGCAGGCTTACATTTAGGTATTAGATTAACTAAATCAATATTCTGTGAATAATTATTTATAATTACTGCAAGATTAATAAATATTAATACTAATGAATTTTTCATATTTTTTATTCTTTAAGAAGATTTAGCCAATGTTCTTTATTTATTAGTAGGAAAATTGGTTGCTGCTAAATTGATTTTAAAACAGATATTATAAGCGAACAAATTGTCCTATTTTTCAGGTAAAGTGTTTAACTATTTTATTCATAATAAAATTTAGCTCATTTCGAAATTTATGATTAGGTGATTTTGTAATTTGTGAAATTATGTCACTAGTCATGAGCATATGGTTGATTGTTAATGCCATCCAATATGTATCTTGAAATGGTTTGTGTTCAATAAGTTTTTTGGACATTAGTGTGAAATGCTGAAATTGAGAATAGTATTTAAAGGCAATGAATATGAAACCATAATCACCAAATCCTTTTTCCTTTATTCTTTGAAATTTTTCATTTTCTGTCAAAAATGTTCCACTTTTTTTTAGACCGTTTTTAATTTCTGGTTTTGTGGTTGCTCTTATTTGTTCACGACTTTTTATATTACCCTTGAGGTCAAATAATTCAGGAGCTAAATTTTTAAGCCAATCACGTTTTTGGTGGATTGTTTTGAGTGGCTTAATATTTAAACGTTCTAATAATTCGTGATCTTCTTCTAATGATTGTCTGGCAAATCGAAGATACTCTGAAGAGATAAGGTCAAGTTCGTTTTTTACAGAGATATTATCTGTTTCATTTTTATCATAAAAAGTCATTAAATACAAAGCTGTTATAATATCAGAGCAAATAGACCGTAAAAGAAGATTAACACAACTTTTTAAACGATAGTCTTTGTGAAAGCTGTCCATTAGATTTAAAAGTCCTTCGCAATTATATCTAAATCGAGCAAAAATATCTAAAAAGTAACAAGTGTAGTTTATTAATGTTACGCCATTAAATAACATTAGATTCTTTTTTGCAAACCCTAATGTAGACGTTAAAATATCTTTTAGAGCTTCTATCTCCTTATCAAATTTTTTCTTTTCTTGGGCTGTTAGTGTTGATGTCATTTTGTTTTTTTATACAAATGTTGAATCTTGAAGCAGTCTGCTTTGGTTGCACACAACTTGTTTATATAAGAATGTTTTGTTCGTATAACATGCCAATTTGGTATGTTATACGAATATTTTTGTATTTATAATAATTATTTGTTTTCATTCATTTTTATGTTTTTTCAGGTGATATTGAGATTGTCAAAGGGACTTTTTATATCGTTTATAAGTTTTTTACTTACATGTGTGTATATTTCTGTCGTTTTACTGCTGGAATGACCAAGTAATTCCTGGATGATCCTTATATCAGTACCGGCTTCCATAAGATGAGTGGCATAACTGTGCCTTAATGTGTGTAGGGTAGCTTGTTTTTTTGTCCCGGATCTTTTTAAGGCTTTTTTCAATATCTCCTGGGCACTTCGCGTTGAATAATAATTATTGCCCTGCCCTTCAAATATCAGATTACTTCTGTTATTTCTTTTGACAAATACTTTTAATTGTTCGGTTAAATTTTTTGGCAAAGGGACAATCCGGTCTTTTTTCCCTTTGCCCTGCTTAATATAAATGATATTACGCTCAAAATCAATATCCCTCTTTTCTAAATGTAATGCCTCACTGGCCCTTAAACCACATGCATAATACAATGATAATAATAACCGGTGTTTTTGATTTTCAACGGAGGATAAAACTCTCTCAATTTCTTCTTTTGATAAAACAACAGGCAATTTTCTCATTTTCCGGGGACGAGGCATCTCATCATTGTTTATTGACCGTTGAAATGATATTTCATAATAAAGTTTGATCGCATTAATGATGATGTTTTGTGCGCTGTAGGAAATTGATCCTTTTTCAATTTTTTCTATCAGGTATTCCTTTATCTCTGATTCAGTGAGCTCTTCAATCGCTTTGCCCTTAAAATAATATAAAAAATAATCAATCTGACTTTTATAATTTTCTATTGTACTGTTGCTGTAATTCCTGCGCCGCATTTCAACAATAAAAGCCCGGGGACATAATCTCTCCGGTAAAATCTTCCGGGGCCTGGTATATTTTCTTTTGTTATTCGTTCTCTCTATGAGATGAATCTTACAATGTAATGACCTGAACAAATTTTCAATCTCCCGGAGATTATTATTAACCGGCCTTGCAAGCCAACGTTTATTGTCAAATTCATAGCTCCATTTATCGAGTTTTTTGATTTCATTAATCCATTTTTTAGAAAATCTGCGTGGGAAAAATAAATATATCGTATCATTAAAATGATCAAGCTCTAATATAACATCGGCTTTTTCATAAGCTGCATAATTGTACTTGTTATTCTGATCGATTTTTTCTTCTGTAACAATATCAAACTCTATTTTATTTTTTAATATATTTTTATTTAAAAATGAAATTGAAGTTGAATCGAAAGGAACATGCCAGCAATGCATAGTAACACTCCAGCGACAGCCCGGAATTTTCCGGATCAGTTGGATTATGTTTTGATCATAGGAAAATTCGATTTTTAATCTTTTTTTATCCCGGTGGATGCAGGAAGTAATTCTTACCGGTACCTGTTTATTATGTTCTTTATCGAATACAATATTTTCTTCAAAAACAAAACCTGCTCCGGATGTATTTTGTGTTTTGTTACGATGCATGACATTTTCCATAACAGTGCTGCCCTTATCAAACTGAATTATTGATTTCGCCGGGCTCAAGGTTCATTTAACGAATAAAAAATATGTAATAAATTGAAATAAATATAAATAACAAATTGTTAATATAAAAATAATTTTCTCATTAATTCTTTACAGCGCACATAATTTTTAGAATTTATATCAGATGAACATTTATGCCTTTTCGGGAATCAGTTTTTCGAACCGTTTCCTGTTTGGCTTGACTTCCTTTTTTACTCCCCTGACGGATTGTGATATCGTTGCACAGGCCGTTGAGGAAGCCTGTCCGGACGACAACGAAGGAGAAGTAAGCTTGCTTCACCAGTATGAAAGCCTTACATAAACCAGGCGATTTTATGGAAGGGGTTCCTTTCTGCAAGCTTTTTGGGTGGTAGCCAACTTAATGCAGTGGTCACGACCGTCAGGAAGTAAAAAGTTTGTCTGAGTTATTTTTCTTATTGGCGGAACCATATCTTTTTACTTTCGTAGAAATAGTCCTGAGTAGTGATGTTGCCTGGAAAACACTGATTGATATGTAATTTCTTATTGTATTCTTTAATAAAGCACCAATGAGTCGGGATAGAAATGGACTTATGGATGTATATGTTTTAGGCGTATAAGGAAAACAGCTAACAGGTATTTTTGATAAACAGGTCAGTAATTAGAGTCTGTCAATAAACTCTTAGTGTTTGTTCAGAATGTTCGAGATCAAGGCGCGCAAAAATTTTAAACCGCAGTATACTAAGGTATCCGAGGATTTAAAATTTTGGCAGCAACGCAGATATCGGACATTATGGACAGACACTAATTAAAGTTCGTCTATAAAGTAGTCAAAATGTTTAACCGTACATGTGTCTGTTCAGAAGGTTCCATTTGCAAGGCTTGCGCAGTCCGAAAATGCGGAGTTTACTAGTCGTAAATGAGCAATTTTCGGACAAGCGTAACGCAGCAAATGGGACTTTATGGACAGACACTAATTAAAATTATTCAAAAATGACAAGACAAAGAAAAATTCTGCTCCCCGAAAGTGAAATGCCGACGCGATGGTATAATCTTGCCGCTGATCTTCAACCTGACCCCTATATGAGTCCCGACGGGCCCGTTCCTCCGGAAGCATGGGCCCCTGTGTTCCCAATGAACCTGATTGAACAGGAATACAGTCAGGAACGATGGATAGATATACCTGAGGGTATCCTGGATATACTTACACGATGGCGTCCGGCACCTTTACACAGGGCATATGACCTTGAGGAAGCAATCGGAACTCCTGCCAGGATCTATTATAAAAATGAAAGTTTTTCACCTGCAGGGAGTCATAAACCCAATACTGCCGTAGCACAAGCCTGGTATAATAAGGAGTTTGGTATCAAGAGCCTGACAACCGAAACAGGTGCAGGGCAATGGGGAAGTGCCCTTTCTTTCGCCTGCTCATTGCTTGGTTTGGAATGTAAAGTTTTTATGGTAAGAATAAGTTTCGACCAGAAACCATTACGTAAGCTGATGATGCAGACATGGGGCGGCAAATGTATAGCCAGCCCGAGTAATGAAACCCAGGCCGGCCGTGATATGCTGGCTAAGCATCCGGACACTCCGGGGAGCCTTGGCCTTGCAATCAGTGAAGCAATAGAAGCTGCGGTTACGGATAAAACAGGCCAGACACGCTATTCATTGGGAAGTGTGTTGAATCATGTAATGATGCATCAGACCATTATCGGACTGGAGACCAAGAAGCAGCTCAAAATTGCCGGTGAGAGCAATCCAGATGTTGTTATCGGATGTGTCGGAGGCGGCAGCAATTTTGCAGGAATCGCTTTCCCCTTCCTTTATGATAAAATAAACGGGGCCGACATTAATATTATTCCCGTTGAGCCTACATCATGCCCTACACTTACTAAAGGGCCTTATTTATATGATCATGGTGATACGGCAAAAATGACCCCGCTTGTGGCTATGTATTCTTTAGGCCACAGCTTTGTTCCGGCTCCCATCCATGCCGGGGGATTGCGTTACCATGGCATGTCACCACTGGTAAGCAAGGCTGTGCAAAAAGGTTTGATGAATCCGCTGGCATTACATCAGCTTGAATCATACGAGGCCGGTTTACTGTTTGCACAAACAGAAGGTATTATTCCCGCACCGGAAACTACCCATGCCATTGCGGCTGCAATCCGTGAAGCCAAAAAAGCCAGGGAGGAAGGGAAAGAGAAAGTGATCCTCTTTAATTTCAGCGGGCATGGATTGATGGACCTCACAGGATATGATAAATTTATGAGTGGTAAGCTTCATAATTATGAATTACCTGATGATGTGATAGCAGAAAACCTGAAGGAACTGGAGGGATACCCGAAACCATAAAAGCTTCCTGTCAGGGGTGCATGTACAGTTTAACCTGCATTATTGGCTTCACCGAGCTAAAGGTTCATAAAAATGAATGAGAATTATGCTATGTGTTGATTATGCATGAACAATAGAAATTAAAAAAAAGGCTGCCTGAAAAGGCAGCCTTTTTTTAACCACCACTATTATTAATTAGAGTCTGTCTATAAAGTAGTCAAAATGTTTAACCGGACATGTGTCTGTTCAGAATGTTCGAGATCAAGGCGCGTGATCATTTTAAACCGCAGAATACTAAAGTATTTGAGGATTTAAAATGTGAGCGGCAACGCAGATATCGGACATTATGGACAGACACTAATTGTATGCACTCTCACCATGTTCATATATATCCAGTCCTTCTTCTTCTATTCTCTTCGGCACCCGCAAGCCGTTTGTAGCTTTCAATATCCCGAACAAAATAAATCCCGTGGTCAGTGCCCAGGCACCAATAGCCATCACACCAATGAACTGAATACCCAGCAACTTAAATCCGCCTCCATATGCCAGTCCGCCTTCGGTAGCAAATACACCGACCAGTATAGTCCCGATTGCTCCGCAAACGCCGTGTACAGATACAGCACCCACAGGATCATCCACTTTTAGAACCTGGTCAATGAACTCAACGCTGAATACCAATACTATACCTGCAATTATACCTATTATTACAGCTCCTCCCGGACTGACGATATTGCATCCGGCTGTAATGGCAACAAGACCGGCAAGGGCGCCGTTAAGTGACAAACTCAGCGCTGGCCTTTTATATCTTGCCCATGCAACAAACATAGCTGTAATTGCACCGGCAGCTGCTGCAAGGTTGGTTGTCAGGGCGATATGTCCAATAGCCAGTACATTGTCCCGTCCTGCTGCTCCCAGTTGCGAACCCGGGTTGAACCCGAACCATCCGAACCAGAGAATGAACACACCCAGGGCTGCAATCATAAGATTATGCCCCGGAATAGCTTTGGGCTTGTTACCATTGGAATATTTCCCCAGGCGCGGTCCTAATACTATTGCTCCTGCCAGTCCTAACCAGCCCCCAACCGAATGCACTACGGTTGAACCGGCGAAATCTATAAACCCCAGGTGATCAAGCCAGCCGCCTCCCCATTTCCAGTGACCGGAGACAGGATAGATAATAAGCGTTATCACTATGGTAAACATTATATATGCATTGAATTTTGTGCGCTCAGCCACTGCTCCCGATACTATGGTTGCTGCAGTTGCTGCAAACACCGTTTGGAATATAAGATCAGTCTTGTCGGCATAATTGCCAATACCGTCACTATTGAAAAATATGTGCGGATTACCTATTATACCGGCTATTGAATCACCATACATAATGGTATAACCTATCAGCCAGAATATGATGGAGCCAATGGAAAAGTCCATAAGGTTTTTCATCAAAATGTTAGCTGTGTTTTTCGTACGTGTAAAGCCCGCTTCAACCATTGCAAATCCGGGTTGCATGAACATGACAAGGAAAGCCGCTAACAATACCCACATATTGTTAATGGAGATCTCCATATCTGTCATGGCAGCAGCCACTTCAGTTATTGTAGTTGTTGTTTCTTCCATAATTGTAATATTTTGTTTTTTTCCGGTATGTTAATTTCAGATCTGTTCTGACAGATATTTTTACTCTTCACCCTCAATGTACAGCGACTTATCACCCTGTTCACCGGTGCGGATCCTGTAGGCATCTTCAATATCAGAAATGAATATCTTTCCGTCACCTATCTCACCTGTTTGTGCTGATTTAAGGATCGCATTCACCGCCGGTTTAAGGAATTTGTCCCTTACATAAATGGACAACAGCATCCTTTCTATTGTACCTGTATCGTATACGATACCTCTGTATTGACGCTCTTCACGTGCTTTCCCAACACCGCGAACTTCCCAGAAAGTGAAAAACTCAATACCGGCTTTGTGGAGGGCTTCCTGAGTTTCAGGAAAGGTAGTTTTCCGAATAACCGCTTCAATTTTTTTCATAACAATAGTATTTTTATTAGGTATTTATCAATTCCCAAGGATTACGTTATCTCTGAGGATCAGAAGGATAATCCTACTACAAGGTTGAATTCTTCCTTTTCGGGATTAAGTATTATTGTACCGTTTACAGGCAGGGAAAAGTTATCAGAGATCTTAATCTCCTTTCCGGTCCCTATACCAACATTACAAACAGCAAACTCACCGTCAGATGTATGCCATCCATCGCCCGCTCCCAGGAACACATTGAAATGCTCAAAAGTATATCCGGCCTCAAAGTACAGGTCTCCTCCGGTTGATCCGGCACCTGATGAAGCATCGTTCAAAATGATGTTGGCTGAAATTGAAAATCCGCTTATCTCATAGCCTGCGTTAATCTCAAGGGCGTGACTGCTTATCGTGTCTGAGAATTCAAACCACGGACTTCCCTGGTAATAATAATCGCTGATCCCGAGACTGAGTCCAAAACCGAAACTGTAGGAAGCATAAAGGTCAGCTTCCGCTACTTCTCCCAGATCATGAAATCCAAAGGAGCCCCAGGCACCAATAACAAAGTTCCCCACCCCAAGTTCCACCCAGGGTTGAATGGCCGGGCCGGGGGCCTGTTTGGAACCCCTCCATACGTAGTTACTAACTATATCTGCACCTGTTGTAAAGGGAGGATTTGATCCTTCCTGTGCAGAACTTATGGCCGGAGCCCAAAAAAGGTTCACAACCATTGCAAATAAATAATTCCTGAGATGTTGCATAATCCAAAATTTTAAATTTTTAGTAAATTGACATTACAAAAGTAAATAAAAATATATTACCCCCTATAAAAAATAGGGGTAAAAATTATAAAAGATATAAAATAATAATTTACCCCCCACATATAATAGGATATAGTAACGATAAAAATATTATATAATTACATACCCCCTTTTTTTTCTATTGTGGCAAAGAAGATTTGATCTGTTCCGGATTATTAATGTGGCAGGTGGGGGGGGGAGTTCACCGTTCCACAAAAATCGCTTGATTTACTACGAAAGGTTTTCTGCCTGCGGAACCCAAGCTCACTCCTCCTTCGTCGTCTTATCCTGGGCGGCATGAAATGACAGGGTTGCCAGGTAAGGAGTATTTTCATGTTCAATCACAGCAAGGGCCATTGCATCATGGCGGGCAGGAAAGAACTGGTCATAGGCGCTTGTTTTTATTTCATGCTCACCGTCGGGATAAAAAACTGCATCCAGGTTTTCTTCAGGTGGTGAAAGCAGGTCGCTCCAATGATCTTTTTCAGGTTCTTTTAAATTGATGATGGCTTTTATTTTTTCATCGTGGCCGGAAATGATCCATTTTGTCTTTTCCTTTTTTACTTTTAATCCTTGCTTTGAAAGTGAAGGATCGAAAGCCAGCATGGGACTGTCGGGCATTTCCTTTGTGCCGAATCCTGTCGACAAATGCAGGATCTTCTCTCCATATGCACGAAGGTGCAGGGTATATTATTTCCGGGGAGCAGTTATATCGGGTCTGATATCAACGGAAGGTTGCTGCTTTTGAAAAGGCACCGTGAGCATGATATTTCCATCCGATTAGGATAATGCAGTTGGCCTGTATGGCCCGCCGCAGGCTCTCGCTTCCATCGGGAGGATTTGCGAAATCAAGAAAATCAATAATATGATAGTTCGTGCGTTTCATTGTTTTTAATTTTATTAGCAACTGTTATGCGCACGCGTTGCAAACGCGCGCGAGTCTTTAGTTCGAAGGTCGAAAGCTGAAAGTTGAAAGGAAAAGAGCTCGAATCTCGAAGCTCTATCTGCCGCAAGTCTGTGACTTGTGGCTCAAAGTAGCTCCTTCGGAGCCGGGCAGGTTTAGGTTGCTTATTCTCAATGTAAAATATTTCAATACCTTCCTCCGCCTAATTCCAGGCCGAGCTGGATGCCGAAAAAGTTACTGATGTCTTTTCCTGTGAAGTTAAAGATGGCTGCCAGCCGGAAATGATGGGCATTGATCCCAATTCTCGGGGCAATCCCAAAGTTGGTCTTTGACTGATTTCCTATGTACACCCCGTTGACCAGGGAGGTAGAGATCGCTGATTTTTTCTTCTGGTAAATACCGGCTCCAAGCCCCACGAAAGGTCGCACATTATCATACCCGAAGGCATATTCGGAAATGATCAGGATCGGGTACATAACAGTGGATTCCAGTTCCACCGCAGTATAATCAACCGTAATGCTGCTTTCTCCCAGGTATACTCCTTCCAGGTGCAGTCCCATAATGATATTGTCAGTAGTGGCATATCGGGGTTCAATATAAAAGCCATAACCTGAACCGGCATTTTCGGCTGTTGGCGTTTCATATAAGACACCGAACCCCACCCTGAACGGTTTAAAAATTCTTTCCCGCACTGCCTGGCCGTAAAGTGTTGAAGCGGAGAAGAGGAATAAGGTAAGACAAATGATTAACAGCTTTTTCATAGATATTGGATTTGGTTCGTGATCAATTCAGGTTTAGGAACATTCAGTTGCATAGTTCATCCATTTTTTAGAAAAGACAAATATATGACATACAGGTTGCATATGAATACTTAAAAGATGCTTTTTTATAAAGTTGTTTAATCCGACCGGGAGGGGTTAAAAATCAGTAGCCCTTTCTAAGTCCTGGAGGTGATTGTGATGAAAGTCCTTAGCTGTAAGTCATGTGGCAGTATGTTAGGTACGAGCTGCAAGTTTGCGCCGGCGGATACCAGTGGATGAGTGAATACTCGCGACGGAGGGGGTGATGATATCATTTTACCACACGATGAAGTCGTGCGGTAGCTACGGCGGCTTTATAGATTATTTCAAGTTATTAATATTGACGAGTCACCCTGCTACCGCACGATTCTATCGTGTGGTAATCTGAAACCCGCAATACTATATGCTTTTACCAGCCGGGGCGTGACCTGGCTGCATTCCGGTATTCACGGGGCGTGACCTTTTTTCTTTTTACAAACAAGCGGTTGAAATTTCCATTAAGTTTGAATCCGCATTCCTCTGCAATTTCACCGACCGGTTTGTCGGTCTCAATGAGCAATCTGCATGCCCCGATAATTCTCAGGTCAGTAAGGTAATCGGAGAATGAGCGATAGGTATGTTTTTTAAAAAAATGGCTGAAAGCGGAAGGCGACATATTGGTCATTTCTGCCAGCCGGATCAGGCTGACACGTTTTTTATCATCTGTATTTTTATAATTGGTATGGATGTAATCACAGGCAATGCGCAATTTTTCGTTTTTTATATGTTGTTTTCTCCCAAAAGAGGCCGGGTCATTTAACAACCTCTGCCCGGGAGCCACGGCAAGATCATATAACAGGGAAAGGAAACCGAGAAATCCATCCATCTCCCGGAGGGTGTTCAGGTGGATAAGCTTTTGTGCAAGATCATCAGCATGACTTCCTTCAAAAACAATTCCGTAGGCAGAGTTCATAAGCAGATCGCGCACAGGATGCATTACCTTCCGGTCAAGGGTTTTTTTGCTGAGAAAATCTACCGGGAATTGCAGGGTAACAACTCTTGCTTTGTTTTCGGTATTTTCATTGCTCCATGCATGCAGCAACCCGGACCCGAGCAATGCCAGGTCTGAATATTTGTATGGTTCCATTGAAGTGCCTGCAATACGCTTTCCGCAAGCGTTTAGAACCAGGTTTAATTCATATTCGGAATGATAGTGAACCGGATAATCGAACCGGGCATCCTGATGATCCTGAAAAAGATAAAAATCTTCTTTATATAAGGGCAGGATCTCCTGATTAGTATTTGTTGATCTCATAAGGTCCTTTTTATTCTAAATGTAAAAATAAGGAATTTCTATCTAATTTCATATTAGTATAAAAATTGTTCAACATAATATACTATCTATATAACTTTAATTCATATATTTAACACGTAGAAATAATTAATATTTTTGACGACTATAAGATATATTTCAAATTTATATATTAATTAAAGCGATTATAAATACATAAATACATAAAGAAAACCAAATGAAACCCTCACCATTAAGAGAGTTTAAAATATGAGGTACAAAGACAAAAGGATATGAATATTTTTATAACCAGGTTATTGGTGAGGGTTCGCCGAACACCTTAAAAATATAATAATTTGGTGAGGCAACACATACCACCAACTTTGATTAAACGAAATAACAACTTAATTACTAATAACTTAATTAAGATATATTCGAATGAAACGATTGCTTTTTGTTTGCACAGCTAATATTCAGCGCTCTCCTACGGCTGAGCGTTTATATAAGACGAATCCCAGGTTTGATGTTCGTTCCGCAGGTATCTCCCCGTTTGCAAAAACCATGATCAGCCGGGATTTGCTGGAATGGGCCGATTATATTATTGTTATGGAAAAGCATCAACAGCAGGCGATCAGAAAATCATTTACTGAGATAGCGGTAAAGAAAAAAATATTTTGTTTTGATATCCCGGATGAATATGATTACATGTCACCGGAACTTCAATATTTGATAAAAGAAAAAATGAGCGATTATTTTGGGGAATAACATGGCTGCATACAAATATAACAATTCATCATACCGGCCTGCTTTATGGCGATTAAAAGCAAAAGCTGATGATAACCGGGAAGAACATGCCAGGAATGCCAGAGTTTGTCTTGCTTTTGGGTTTGGCATCCTGCAGGGAAAAAATGGGAAGGAAAAGCCCGGCAAAGAAAATAAAGAAATTTGGAAGCAGATCATTGAAACCTGCCATCCGGAAATGATTATCTGCCAGGAAGCTGTTCTGCTGGCTTCAAAGGCATCTACACTGAAAAAGAAGATTAGCAGGCAGAGCGGCATAAAAATTATTCGTATGCACGATCATTCGCCGGATGATTATTATGATACCATCAGGGCTTCAGTCCATGGATTAAGGAAAATAGATGAATATTTCCCGGAAGGCCCTCTTAAAATAGCTGTTTTTGCACATTATTACCAACTTAACAGGGTAGCCTGGATATTGTATCAACTAAAAAAAATGAATCCTTCATTTAAGCGTTTTGAATTTATCATTCCGGAAACGAATGTCAAATCCTTTTCATCCAAATCCATACATGTTCATACACGTTATAAACTATTGTATTTGATGGTTGAACTGGGCTTATCCAGACCGCGGGATTTTATTCATATACAACTAAAAAAACATTCAATATGGAAATAATACTTTTATTGTTCGGGGCCATGCTTGTGCTGATATATTATCTGAGAACCGGCACTAATGATGATATGAATTTTGTACTGTTTATTTTGTCTAATGTTGGTTTGTGGTTTTTGATTATCGCAATTTTCATGATACTGAACAGTTATGAAATAGTTCATTCCGGCTTTCCTTTAATTGCCGGGATTGCTGCCGGTTTACTGATAGGATTCAGAAGCCTGATATTCTGGTTGTCAGGAAGTAACCTGAAAGGGACACCGCCTGAAGAGGCAATTGGCAGTGCAGGAATCGGTTGTTTTGGATTTTTTTTTCACTTGCTTGCAGGATTCGTTTCAGGGCTTATTATTTAGTGTCTGTCCATAAAGTCCCATTTGCTGCGTTACGCTTGTCCGAAAATTGCTCATTTACGACAAGTAAACTCCGCATTTTCGGACTGCGCAAGCCTTGCAAATGGAACCTTCTGAACAGACACATGACCAGTTAAACATTTTACCAACTTTATAGACGGGCACTATTTAGTGTCTGTCCATAATGTCCGATATTTGCGTTGCTGCCAAAATTTTAAATCCTCGAATACATTAGTATACTGCGGTTTAAAATTTTTGCGCGCCTTGATCCCGAACATTCTGAACAAACACTACGAGTTTATTGACAGACTCTATTTAAGAACAATATTTCGTTAGCCTGTGGCACATCATCTACTTCGTTGACTTCAGTTCGCAGTACTATTATACACCTTCGCTTTGCCGCCTTGTATATGATGCACTACAGACTTTTTCAGCAGACCCTGGTTATTATTGGGTGAGATCTTGTGCGACCAGGATTTTCTTTTTGGGAAAGATGGCTGTCAGTGTGATCATCAGGACGGCCGATACTGAAATCCCGAATATATTGGCATCAAGTCCTAAGGGCAGAGGCAGATCGGAAATGATAAGGACCAGTGTTGTTCCGCCACCGGCGATCATTGACCAGAAGGCGGCGACAGGACTGCTGCGTTTGAAGAATAATGCCCAGATAACCGGAATGAACATGCCCGAAACCATAAATGCATAGGAATAAAGCATTAATTGCAGTACGCTTGGCATTTTTATGGCTATCAGTATGGCCAGTACACCAAGTACCAGTGTGAGCACCTGAGATATCCTGAGGTTATTTTTTGAATTGTGCAGAAAGAAAATATCGGTAAGGATATTGCCTGAAGAAGCCATAAGGCAACTGTCAGCCGTTGACATTATCGCGGAAAAATATGCCGACATCACAATACCCATTAGCCCGACAGGCAAGACGGTCCTGAGTAACAGGGGCAATCCCATCTCCTCGTCGATAGAACCGGTGGAATAGAAACCCAGGTATTCAAAAAGGCCGTTTTCCATGGCAACCCTGGCAAAAAGTCCCAGAAGCACCCCGGTAAAAGCCATTACCGGGTATTCAAATAAACCGGCAATAAACCATGCCCGTTTTGCTGTTTTTTCATCCTTAGCTGCATAGATACGCTGATACAATGTCATGCCAATAAACCAGATCGGGATAATAGTTACAAACCAATTGAGCAACTGCTGCCATGTTACATTTGAAAGAGTTAAAAAGCCTGCGGGCAGGACTGACCTGATCTCTTCAAGTCCCCCGATCCTGATATAGCAAATAGGAATGCTTATGAATATTAGTCCCGACAATAAAATGATCCATTGTATGGTATCGGTATAGATAACTGCCTTTAATCCTCCCATCACGGTATATACAACTGCAATTACTCCCATTATCAGTAAAGCAGTATTAATATCCAGCCTGGCAAAGGTTGCAGAAGCAAGTTTTGCTCCGGCCAGGAGTTGTGAACTGGTAAATCCGAGATAGCCGATAGCGGAGATCAGGCCTGCTACAAATGCAACCCTGGCGTTATAGGAGTGTTCCAGAAACTGGGGAAACGAAAGAAAGCTGTGTTTCCTTGCCAAAACGGAAACCCGGGGTATCAGCAATACGGCACTTAGCCAGGCACCTACAAGTCCGGTAAAAAGCAACCAGCTTCCAGACAATCCCATAATAAAACCCAGTCCGCCCAGTCCGATAGAAAATCCACCACCCACATCGGTTGCTACAACAGATAGCCCGATATGCAGGCTGTTCATTTTTCTGCCGCCCACATAATAATCATCCGTATCCTTATTTCTCCGCAAAAAATAAAATCCGACACCCAGCATGAATGTCAGATAAACACAGAAAATTGTAAGATCGACCCAATGCATTTTAAAGGAAGGATTTTAAAGTTTTGGCTTCAGGGTGCGAACGAAGCTTGAGCAGGGCCTTTTTTCTTATCTGTTTGATGCGTTCATACTTCACATCCATGGATTCTGCAATTTCCGTATTTGATTTTGGAGGCATACCTATTCCAAAGCTGGCCTGAACGATATACTTTTCACGGGAATTCAGTTTATTTAATGCAGTATGGACCTCGGTTTTCAGGGAGTCATTAAGAAGTGACTCATCCGCCTGTGGCGAATCAGCATTCGGGATGGTATCTTTCAAAAAGTATTCTTCGTGTTCTTTCACCGGGGCATCAATTGACCTGTGGTAAGAAGATGCCATATACAATTCTTTGACTTTTTTTGATGAAATGTCAACAAGAGTGGCAATCTCCTCGTGTGTGGGTTCACGTTCATTTTCATATTCAAAGCGGGCCACGGCCTTATTGATACGGTTAAGTTCATTGGTTTTGTTCAAAGGCAGTCTTACAATCCTGGTTTTTTCCGATAGTGCCTGAAGTATGGATTGCCTTATCCACCAAACAGCATAGGAAATAAACTTAAATCCCTTTGTTTCATCGAACTTTTCAGCAGCTTTTATCAGTCCTATATTGCCCTCGCTTATAAGGTCGGAAAGGCTAAGTCCCTTATTTTGATATTGTTTGGCGACCGATATCACAAACCGAAGGTTGGCACGGACCAGCTTTTCCACTGATTGTTTGTCATTTTTTTTAATCCTGCGTGCCAGCTCAACTTCCATCTCAGGTGAGATCAATTCCTCTTTACTGATATCGTGGAGATATTTATCGAGCGTGTTAACATTCCTGGGTGTTATTATCTTTTGGATCTTAAGCTGTCTCATAAAAATTATTACTATTGTCAGATTTTACATGACCGATATAACATTTTGCCGGTTACGTATAAACAATATAAGAAAAATCCGGTATCTCATAATAATTTGTAGTATACATTCATAGATTCAATTTTTCCTGAAATATTTGTATTATTGATCAGTGTTCCCGAAAATTTATAATTGTTCTTCAAAAAGGTAATGTTCATACCTGTTGAGTTTAATCTTGCAATAGTATATAGCGACTTATAGTTTTGTTTACTCATGGATCCTTCCATCGCGGAAAGCAAATGTACAGCAAGGCTTTTCCCCCTGTAATCATTAAGAACAGCAAAATCTGTCATTTCTGCATTCCTGTATTCCGGATTTGTCTCGGCAGAAGATACACCTGCAAGCTTATCGCCATAAAACACACCAAAATAGATTATATTTTCCTGCATTGTTTTATGAATATACTCGGGAGAATGAATAGGAAATGGATATGTTGCAAATATGGTCCCGTAGATATCCGTGATCCCATCGATATGATCTTCCGTAAGCTGTTCGATCCGGTATTCCTTCTCCAGTGCCGGTAATGCTGATTTGTCGTTTCTCCGGCCGGCAAGAACATTATAAAGCCCGGTCAGTTTTTCAGCATCGGATTTCTGCCTTTTACTGTCACGAAAAAGTGACATCAGAAAAGCATCTTCCTCACCATTGTAAAAACCGGGAATAACTGCCTCTATGATATAACCTTCCTTTTGAAAAAGCGGTGCGGCCCATGAAGGTATCTTAACAACTATTTTTGAATAATTGTTTTTTGAAGCAAGTGATGAAAGCTGCTTTTCAATTCCGGGAAAATCTTCTTGTGCATGTTTCAACAGGTAGATCCTGTCGTTTAATTTGCCATGTTGAATTATTGAATTTCCCAGATGCTCTATTTTATCGTGCATTTTTTCTCCTTTTATACCTTTCATTACCACTTGGTATAAGGGATATTGAATTGTCTTCATCAGAAAGCAATTTTTCAATACCAAGAGATTTTATTTCACTTCCTTCCGACAGGTTCAGATCAAGGTCGCAATTCTCGCAATCCCTGTTACATTGCCTTGCTTCGTATGAATCAGGTTCTTTATACGTGGCAATTACCCCTTCATAATTTCTGAGTACCACTTTATTTGTAGACCAGGAAATAATATAATTCGGCATTACCGGTATCTTTCCTCCACCACCAGGTGCATCAATAACATATGTCGGTACGGCGAAACCGCTTGTGTGTCCTATCAGGCTTTCCATAATCTCTATTCCTTTACCCACGGGTGTCCTGAAATGAGACAGGCCTTCCGACAAGTCGCATTGATAAAGATAATACGGACGTACCCGGTTCATTACCAGTTTATGTACAAGACTTTTCATGATACGGGGACAGTCATTCACATCGGCAAGCAATACTGATTGATTGCCAAGGGGAAATCCGGCATCAGCAAGCATTGCCAGAGCTTCCTTTGAAGAACTGGTAATTTCGCGGGGATGATTAAAATGCGTGTTGATCCATAGCGGCTGGTATTTTTTTAGCACATCAATAAGTCCGCTTGTTATACGATAGGGCAGGACAACAGGCATCCGCGTACCTATCCTGATCACTTCAACATGCGGTATGTCCCTGATCTCCGACAGCAGCCAGTCAAGATACCTGTCTGTAAGCATAAACGGATCACCTCCGGATAATAGCACGTCCCTGATCTGCGGGGTCTTACGGATATATTCGATGCCTTTTCTCAATTGATTTTTTGAGGGTATCGAGTCCTGGTCACCGACTTTTCTTTTGCGAGTGCAATGCCGGCAGTACATCGAACAGATATTACTTACATGGAACAGAACCCGGTCGGGGTAGCGATGTGTAATACCTTCAACCGGACTGTCATGTTCTTCTGAAAGAGGATCCTTGAATTCGTTACTTAATATGTCAAGTTCCCGTATATCGGCTACCGACTGCTTAAATACGGGATCATTCGCGTAATTATCCGTATCTATAAGTGACAAATAATAAGGGGTGATCGATAAGGGAAACTTGGAAAGTGTTTTTTCAAGTTTCTGTCTTTCATCTTTTTTAAATTTAATTCCTGATAATAATTCAATTTCGGAAAGGCTTTTGATAGAGTGTTTTAACTGCCATCGCCAGTCCTTCCAATTTGAAATATTTGTTGTATCGTTAATTTTTCTTGCAATGTCCTGTTGATTTTCGCTGAATATCTTCATATTAGTTTTTTTAAATGAATAGTTTGATAATATTCATATTGAACAGATACATGTCCGGTTAAACATATTGCCAACTTTATAGACAGACACCATATAGTATCCTGCCGGGAAATAAATCATGTTCTGTATTGTCATTCTTAATTTACTGTACGATCTTTTTGATTTAGGATACAAATTCGAAATCTTTTTTTATTATACCGTAAATTTAAGCTAATCTGTATTATTCATGCAGGTTAATAGGTTTTATTTGTTTTATACGAATAAAACTGTGGCGGGTATACAATAGTTGCACAATAATTATACCGGAAATACAACATGTTAACTTTGAAACTGAAATTTTAAAATTGTAAATAGTTTCTATAGAAACAAAAATACGGCTTTTATCAGTTTTATACAAATATATGCTCTGTTAAATCATTCAGCTTTATTAACAGGGATATTAACAAAATGATGTAATTGCCTAGTATCAAGTGATTAAACACAGATAGAGGTAAAATGTTCAGTTAAGCCTGAATTTAAAGAAACTGTCAAATTGTTAAATTTTCACATTGTTGAATCGGTTAAACGGTGAAACTACAGACCGGTGCGACCGAAGGCCGGCAGGCTTTGAAATTATTATATATTGGCTTTGTCCCCGGAAGGTGAGGTTTCAGGTAATGATTGCTGTTCTTCAAGATTATCGTCCATTGCAATAACAGGTGATGCTTCAATTTCCTCAATATCCAGCAGGTTTACCAGGATATCCAAACTGTTTTCCACTTCAATAAGTTTATCAACGGGCAGTTTTTTTAATTTGAGGTTCAACTGATCATGTAATAATGGCGGTATTTTTTTATGTATATGTTCTCCTTTGGATGTCAGAGCTATATTAACAACTCTTTTATCACCGCTTTTCGGCAGGCGGGCAACAAGACCTTTTTTTTCAAGCCGGTTAATAATACCGCTTATTGTACTGGAGTTCAGGTTTAGAAATTTTCGTATATCATTTTGAGTTGCCTGAAAATTCCGCGAATTGTTTAGAAAACTAAGGCAAAGCACCTGTGGTATGCTCACGCCGTGCTCTTTCTGGATCTTTTTCGATTCCAGGTTGATCGATCTTACGATCTTTCTGATCTTAATGAGAATTTCCGTGGTATTCATCCTTATGAAAAAATGGCAAATTAAACATTTTGCCAACTTAATGGACATACACTAATTAGAAACAAAGATTTTATAGTTTCTGATAATTACTTCTTCAAATTACTGACTTCAGGTGTTGCGTTCACTTTGTCAATAGTAAGGCTCATGTTTCTCAGCAATTCCCGAACCTCATTAAATGATTCGACATTATATTTGGCCGAGGTGTTTGACATACCTACCTTCACTGTAATTGACCTTTCAGGAAGTTCCTCAAACAAATATTCATCCGTCCAGTCGTCCCCGATGCCAAAGATAAAATCATAATTCTTTTTACGCAACAAATTTTGTGCAGCACGTCCTTTATTTATTCCGGAATTCTTTATCTCAATGACTTTATTTCCTTCGAGGATCTCAATGTTATGGTTAGCGATAAGGTTCGTTAATTCATCTTTAAGTACATTGGCACGCAGTGTGCCAAGTTCGGGATCCGCTTTGCGGTAATGCCAGGCAATGGAGTAAGTTTTTTCTTCGATAAATGTACCGGGTGTTCTGTCGGTATAAAACTCAACAAGAGGTTTTATTACCGATTTCCAGTACACATTCATTTTGGCAGTGAAACTCCAGTCTTTTCCCGGGACTTTAACCCAGGCGCCGTGTTCAACTATCAGCGAATAGTCTTTCTCTCCAAACCAATCCGAGAATGTATTTTTATCGCGGCCGCTGATAAGTACTATTTCATTCCTGTTATCTTTTGCCAGGGTATCAAGGATCGTATAAAGTTCTTCATCCGGTGTTGCATGTTCGGGCTGCCTGTGAAAATCGACAAGTGTACCGTCATAATCAAGGAAGAGTATCCTTTTTCGGGCATTTTGGTATTTCTCAATGATATCATTCTTGTCGCCTGAAGTTATAATATTGGCAAGGTGCTTGTTCTGGAAGTTTTTCAGTTCAATGAGCGAATGCATAAATACCCTTGCCCATTTTTTAACATCATAGCGTTTCAGGCGGTCCTGCATAATTATGTTCCGTTCAATTTGTTCGTGTTCGGGCATATTAAGCCCCTCTTTTATGGCATCCGCGATCTGGTTAAGGTCATGTGGATTGATCACCAGGGCTTCACTTAATTCCTGTGCAGCACCTGCCATCTCGCTTAATATCAACACTCCTTTTCTGTCGACACGGGATGCAACATATTCTTTTGCTACCAGGTTCATACCATCACGAATCGGTGTAAGTAAGGCTACTTCACATGAGGTATACAGATCTATCAGATTGTTAAAAGGCATGGATCTGTAAAAATACCAAACGGGTGTCCAGTTTATGCTTGAAAACCTGCCGTTAATTCGTCCTACAAGTTCATCTACCCCGCTTTTCATTTTTTTGTAATGATCAAGGCTTGAGCGTGAAGGAACAGTTAGCATTACCAGTGTAACCTTTTCAATAAACTCAGGGTATTTTTCCAGGAAACGTTCAAATGCCCTGAGGCGGTTTCCAATTCCTTTCGTATAATCGAGCCGGTCAATTGACAGTATCAGTTTGACATCGGGCGTCAGCAACAAGTGTTTGTCAATCTCTTTCTGAAGTTTGGATTTATCTTTAATGGGTGTTTCCTGGTGCCTGATGGCAGCGTTGTGGAAACGGTCGTAATCAATTCCCATGGGGAATGTATCGGCAATAGCAATACGGTCATTAAGGTTTATTTCATTGAACTTGATCTCATGACCCAGTAATCTGCGCACAGAGCTGAGAAAGTGACGCTGGTAATCATAAGTGTGAAAACCGATCAGGTCGGCTCCGAGCATTCCGTTCAATATTTCTTTCCTGGCGGGCAGGTTCCTGAACACTTCGTAAGATGGAAAGGGTATGTGCAAAAAGAAGCCTATTGAAGCGCCCGGATAATTATCTTTGATCATTTTTGGCAGTAATAATAACTGGTAATCATGGACCCATACAGTATCGCCTTCCTCAAGTATATTGAGAATTGTTTTGGCAAAATATTCATTTACTTTATAATAAGCATCCCAGGCTTTATCATAATATTCAATAAATTCTGTAAAATAATGAAAGAGAGGCCATAATGTACGATTACTGAAAAAATAATAATATAAATTGAAATCTCTCCTTTTAAGGGGAACCGCGACACATCTTTCATTATCCAGGGCATCTCTCACTTCCGGGATCAGATTTTCCGGTATATCTTCTTCTACCATACCGGGCCACCCGACCCAGACACTATTTTCTTTATCATGAACTGATTTTAAACCGGTTGCCAATCCGCCAATACTGGGTTTGACGGATAACTTGTTATTCTCAATTTTCAGATTAACCGGAAGCCTGTTTGACGCTATTACTATTTTGCTCATAACATATTATTGAATTTAGTTAGTGTTATATAATACAATTTTTTTTGCTATTTTCAAAGAATAATCGCGTTTATTTTTACCTGTATTATTTATTCATGTTTAATCATCACTTTTGTGATCCTTGTGGTAAAAAGATCATATTTTCAGTTTAAGAAAGAAGATCTGTTATGAAAAACCTGAACTACGGCATTATAGGAAATTGTAAAAGTGCGGCACTTGTTTCAGAAAAGGGTTCAATAGACTGGTGTTGCCTGCCGGCCTTTAATTCTTCATCGGTTTTTGCAGTGCTTCTTGACGAAAACAGGGGCGGATGCTTTAGTATTCTTGCAGGAGATAACTATAAGATCTCACAGGAATATATTCGTAATACAAATATCCTGGTCACTAAATTCATTTCAGGTGATAATGCGTTTGAGCTTGTTGATTTTATGCCGCGTTATTTAAATGAGCATGCTCACGGCATGAACGGATATACCGGCAGCCACTATGCACCTCCTGATCTGATCCGTTATATAAAACATATTTCAGGTAAGCCGGAATTCAGGGTGAAATATGATCCTCGTCTTGAGTATGCACGGTATACAACAAGAACAGAGGTTTTTGAAGATTATATTAAAAGCAATACTTCTAAAGGTACTTATGATTCATTGTATATGTATACCGATCTGGACAAGCATAAAGTGTTGCAGGGCAAAAACATACAAATTCAATCCGATGCTTTTTTTGTTATTAGTTATAATCAGAAACTTACAAGACAAACCGTCGACAGGGCATATCTTAAACTACAGCGTACAAAAGTATATTGGCTGAACTGGTCGGAACGAACAAAATCATATGACCACTTTGATAAGGAAATAAAGCGCAGTGCGCTGGTATTGAAATTATTAAGCTATGATAAATCAGGTGCGTTATTAGCAGCGGTTACTACATCTTTACCCGAAACAATAGGGGAAGTTCGTAACTGGGATTACCGTTTTTGCTGGTTGCGTGATGCTTCCATGGTAAGCAGGGTAATGACCGACCTGGGGCACCTGAATATGGTGAAACGTTATATGAATTTTATTATCGACATTATTCCCGATAAAGATGAAAAAATCCAGATAATGTACGGTATCAACCGTGATAAGAAGCTCACTGAAAAGATACTTGATCATCTTTCCGGTTATTTGAATTCTACTCCCGTGCGTATAGGTAATGATGCATACAAACAAAAGCAAAATGATATTTATGGAATTTTAATGGATGTGATACATCAGCAATTTGAGATTTTTATTACTTCACTGGAGAATAGCGAAGCACTGTGGACCATTACACGAAGTGTTGTAAAAACAGTCTCAAGAAACTGGAGAAAGCCCGATCGTGGTATATGGGAAATACGAACAGATCAAAAACATTTTACTTTTTCAAAGGTGTTATGCTGGGTGGCAATTGACAGGGCAATAAAAATTGCCCGGCTGATCAAAGCTAAATATTACGTGGAAAAATGGACTGAAATATGCAATGAGATAAAAGCTGATGTTATGAAGAAAGCATGGAATGATGAGTTGAACGTCTTTACCCAGTATTACGGATCAAGTGAAATGGATGCATCAAACCTTTTGATGGAATCATACGGTTTTATCGCTGCGGGTGACCCCAGGTATATTAACACTGTTTTGACAACCGGGAAATACCTTTTACGGAATGGCCTGATGTACAGGTATAAAAATAAAGATGACTTTGGAGTACCCTCTTCTTCATTTACCATTTGTACCTTTTGGCTTATTGACAGCCTTTACAAAATCGGCAAGAAGAAGAAAGCCGTGGAATTGTTCAGGAATATTTTAAAATATGGTAATCACCTTGGCCTTTACAGCGAAGATATTGATTTCAAATCGAAACGTTTGCTGGGTAATTTTCCACAAGCTTATTCACACCTGGCTCTTATTGAAACAGCTGTAATCATATCGGAAGGAGCTTTGTCAAAGGATCAGGAAACACTAAGTGCAATTAATAAATCAACTGACCGGTTATCCTGAAGGGGGGCAATTATTTGCCGGTTTCTTTGCTGATGGGTAATCCACACATTTCGTTTCATTTAAACCCAAATTGAGCGATTCGCGCTCACGACTGAGAAAATGTAAAGATTTCTCCTCACCTGTTCGGTGAAATCTAACATTTTCTATGTCGGGGTTGTACCTAAGTAAAGCGCTTTTTCACTTCGTTCAAACCGCTCAACTTAGGTTAAAGTTAATTTATACCCATCCCCGGCCTTCCGCCATTTGGCAGGACAGTCTTTCAGAGGAGGGGAATGGTTGATTTTTTTCTTCCAAATTATATATTCATAGCAGATTTTCTTCATATTTGTTAATTTATTTAATACAATTAATCATTTTAATTAATGAAAAACCTGATCAATCAATTACTGGAAGAAGAATCAGCAGCGGTTCGCAATATTCCGGTTTCCGACAGATTTGAAAAGGCTGTCCGGTTAATTCATAAATGCGTACACGAAAATAATGGTAAGGTGATCACGAGTGGCATGGGCAAGGCAGGCCAGATTGCCGTTAATATTGCCACCACGCTGAGTTCGACCGGAACACCGGCAACCTTTCTGCATCCGAGTGATGCCCAGCATGGTGACCTTGGTATAATACAACAAAATGATGTGTTGTTACTGATCTCAAATTCAGGTAAAACACGGGAAATTGTCGAACTGGTCAACTTATCTAAAAATCTGATTAAACAGCTTCCGTTGATCTTGATTACAGGTAATCCGGACGGACTGTTATCAGGTATTGCGGAAGTCACCCTGTTTACCGGTAATCCCCGGGAGGTTTGCCCTCTTGGAATGACTCCCACTACTTCCACCACAACAATGACAGTCATTGGTGATATTCTGGTAGTTCTGCTGATGAAAAAGATAGGATTTAGTTTGTCCGATTATGCAAAAAGGCATCATGGGGGCTATCTGGGTGAAAAATCAAGAAATTCAATAAAATAGCTGGTTATGGCTTTTATCTGGAAAATATTGCAGAATGGTTCTGATATCAGGGGTGTTGCTATTGATGGAGTTCCCGGAGAAGAGGTTAATCTTACTGCAGACAGGGTACGAATACTGGGGAAAGCTTTTTATGCCTGGCTGATGAGAAAAGGAACGGGAACAGTGTCACCCGGTAAGATTGCTGTTGGAAGAGATTCCCGTTTATCCGGTCCGGAACTCAGTGCAGCTTTTATTGAGGGATTGACCTGCATGGGCGCCAATGTGCTGGATACCGGCCTTGCTTCAACACCCGCTATGTTTATGTCTACCGTGATGGGATCAACACGGTGTGATGGTGCTGTGATGCTTACTGCCAGCCATTTGCCTTTCAACCGGAATGGCATGAAATTTTTTACTGCTAACGGAGGCCTGGATAAGCAGGATATAAGCGATATACTTAAAATTGCCGAAGAAGATAATTTTGAAAAGGTACGATCTTCAGGTAAGGTTATTGACTATGATCTGATATCCGATTATTCAGATCACCTGATATCCTTTATCCGTAAAGGGATCAGTCATTCCGGTAATTTTGATCAGCCATTAAAAGGCGCCCGTATTATTGTTGATGCCGGTAACGGTGCAGGTGGTTTTTTTGCCACTCGTGTTTTGGTAAGCCTTGGTGCAGAAATTAGTGGCAGTCAGTATCTTGATCCTGACGGGAATTTTCCCAATCATAGCCCGAACCCCGAAGACACAAAAGCTATTGATGCGCTAAGAAATGCCGTACTTGATAATCAAGCAGACATGGGTATTATTTTTGATACTGATGTTGACCGTGCAGCGCTGGTTGACAGAAGTGGAAAACCAGTGAACCGAAACCGTTTGATCGCTCTGATATCGGCCATTATTCTGGATGAACATCCGCATAGCACAATTGTAACCGATTCAATTACTTCTGAAGGTTTAGCAAGCTTTATCAGTAATCATCTGGAAGGTGTTCATCATCGTTTCAAACGGGGATACAGGAATGTTATCAATGAAGCTGTACGACTTAATCGATCAGGCAGGGAAAGCTGGCTGGCAATTGAAACATCCGGTCATGCTGCTTTAAAAGAGAATTATTTCCTTGATGACGGAGCATATCTTATGGCTAAGATCCTGATAGAATTTGCACGGCTTAAATTGCAGGGGGATCCGATCGAAACACTTTTATCAGGCCTGGACGAACCCGCAGAATCGGAGGAATTCCGGTTAAAAGTGAAAGTTGATAATTTCAAAGAAGCCGGAAACAGGATACTTTCAGGATTGCAACAATATGCGGATCAGGTTAAAGGCTGGCATGTTGTTAAGGATAACCACGAAGGGGTGAGGGTGAGTTGTAATAAAGAGACCGGCAACGGCTGGTTTTTGCTCAGGCTTTCCCTTCACGACCCGGTGTTACCCCTGAATGTTGAGTCGGAAGAACCCGGGGGATGTAAAGTCATCGCATTAACCATTCACCATTATTTAAAAAACTTTCCTGAATTAGACCTTACACCACTTGTTGATTATGTAAGTATTTAGTTACCTTTGTACGATTTTATGAGGATTGTACGCGAAAATACTGTGGGACTGGTAATTGATATTCAGCAAAAATTATATGCACGTATGCCGGATAAGGAGAGTTTACTGAAGAACTCCCTTACTTTACTTCGCGGTTTGAAGGCATTGAATATACCGGTTCTTTTTACTCAGCAGTATTCCAGGGGATTAGGGGATACAGTTTCTGAGCTTACCAGGGAATATGCCGGTTCGTCATTTGATCCCATTGAAAAAATCTCATTCAGTTGCTGTGGTGAACCTGATTTTTCAGAACGGTTAAGAAAAACGGGGAAAAAAAATATTATCATTGCCGGTATCGAAACTCATGTTTGTGTATTGCAAACCGGAATTGATCTGATTAATGAGGGATATCAGCCTGTGATCGTTGAAGACTGTGTTTCTTCAAGAAGGAAAACAGACAAACAGGTTGCCCTCCGGAGATTGCTTTATGAGGGTGCGATAATCTCGACTTTCGAATCTGTACTTTTTGAACTTTTACAGAAAGCGGGAACTGAAGAATTTAAAACAATTTCGAAATTGGTAAAATAATTAGGATAATGAGGAAAATTTTTGCTGTTGGTGAAACGGTTCTTGATATTTTGTTTAAGGAAAGCATACCTTTTACTGCAAAAGCAGGCGGAGCCTGCCTGAATACATCAGTAACCCTGGGAAGGCTGAATTTGCCCGTTTATTTTATAGGTGAATACGGACTTGATGAAGTAGGTAATTTTATTGATAATTTCCTTAAGGAAAACAATGTATCTACAGACTATGTATACCGGTATTATGATGGCAAATCATCATTGGCACTGGCATTCCTGAATGAAAATAACGATGCAAGCTATGATTTTTATAAAATATATCCTGAAGAAAGATTGAACATCGATTTTCCGGTGATCAACCCGGATGATATTATTGTTTTTGGATCTGTATACGCTATTACGCCTGAAGTACGTAAGAAGTTAATGGAATTCATTAAACAGGCGCGTAGGAAAAAAGCCATTGTCCTGTACGATCCGAATTTCCGTAAACCGCATCTTCATGATCTGCCACGGCTGAAACCCATGATCCTCGAAAATATCGCTCATGCAGATATCATACGCGGATCAAATGAAGATTTTTCCTTCATATTTGGTGCAGCCAATGCAGATGAAACTTATGAAAATATAAAGGATAAAAATACTAATCTGCTTTATACCACAAGTCAGAAAGGAGTTTACCTGAGGAGTCCGAAGCTTGCGGAGGAATTTACAACCAAAAAGACACAAACTAAGAGCACCATTGGTGCCGGCGATAATTTCAATGCCGGGGTTGTATATTCATTATTTAAATACAATATTGGCCATAAGCAATTAAATAAACTGGATAAGGAAACATGGGAGAAGATCATTACTACTGCTGTTGCCTTTGCCACTCATGTATGTCAGAATTATGACAATTATCTGTCACATGAATTTGCCGAAGATTATAAATTATAGCCGGAAGGGCTCAGCGAAACTAAACGCACGACGTTAAATGAGGGGCACACACGGACACCTGCGCCGGTAAATGGTCCCGGTTAAAATACGCGCCGGTAAATGAGGGGCAAAAACGGACACATGCACGGGTTAACGTTTTCGGACTTCGGGCATCGGACTATGGACATTGAAGATTCTAACATGCAATTTTGGTTTAAATTGAAATTAGTCCTTATCTTAGCGTAGGTGCAAATCTTTATTTAAAATGCATAGCTTAGGCGTAATCGTGAGCATGTTGCTTGCAGTACTGTCCACAGTCATTAATGGTCAGTTTGACAATGATCCTTATCGTTACAGGCAGTTGTCAACGGAAAATGGTTTATCATGTAATAATGTGACAGTTGTACTGCGCGATAGTAAGGGAGTTATGTGGGTGGGTACGACCAAAGGCCTGAACAGGTATACCCCGGGCTCAAATACGGTGTTCAATAATGAGGCTTCTGATTCCACAAGCATAAGCAGTGATACCATATTATCATTATATGAGGATTACAACGGTGATCTATGGGTTGGTACCGGTAGCGGAATTAATCGTTATAATAAGGAAAACAACAGCTTTGACCGCCTTCTTAACACCGGAGTTTCCAGTCCTTCGCGTAATATCCGAACTATTATTCAGGATGTTCATAGTTTTATCTGGGCCGGCAGTGACAGCGGATTATTCAGGATCCATCCGGTTACATTCTATTATGAACAATTCTGTCAATCGGGCAATAATAACTCATTAAGCCATAATGAAATAACAGCACTTCTGAGAGATCATCAGGGGGTGATATGGATCGCTACACATTATGGCCTGAACCGGTTTAATAAGTCTTCCAGTGATTTTACACAATTGTTTTATACAGCCGGAAGCAGAAATGCATCTGCATACAACAACAGTTTTTATTCTCTTTTGGAGACAAGGGAAAAACGGTTACTGGCAGGTAATGGCAGTGGTAAATTATTCAGGGTAGAAAAGGAGTTATTTACCCTTGAACATTATACTGAAACCAATGCCGATACCCGTATAACAAGCATTGCTGAAACTGATGAAGGCCGGTTGATCATAGGGACCGGTGGGGATGGTTTATTACAAAAATATGTTAATACAGAAGCAGCGGACAATTTTAGGGATTTGCCATCCGGTAACATTAATGATCTTAATTATATTAATGTTGTATATAATGATGATCACGGAACTATATGGATTGGTACGGCGGATAATGGATTGATCTTATATCATCCTGAAAGCATAATTGATAATCCTTTTCAGCCCAGGATTGTAATTACGGACTTCCGGTTGATTGATAATATTTACTCTGATCATCATGACTGGTCAGGATTGCCGGATGTGGTTTATAAACCCAGGGAAATAACCCTGCAACACAAACAAAACTCATTCACGATTTCGTTTGATGTATTAAATTATATAAACCCGGAGAGAAACAAAAGCAGGTATATGCTTGAGGGGTTTGACAGTGACTGGAGAGATTCCGGAACAGAGAGATCAGCAAACTATACAAATCTGCCACCGGGCAAATACAGGTTTCGGGTTATCGGTTCGAATAATAGCGGACTTTGGAATACCGACGGATTATCATTAAGGATCACTGTTGAATCTGATTTTTTTTCTTCAGTTTGGTTTTATATTGTGATAATTGCCGGGTTATCCGGTATTCTTGCCTTTATTTTAATTCGCCGTGCGCGGAAAAATACACTAAGGCGCCATAATATTGAACGCTTATATATTGAAAAGAACCTTGAAGTGGAGAGAAAGAACCTGCAACTGGAAAGACAGCATGAGGCTATTCTCTATCAGTCGGAAGCAATTAAGCAGTCGCATATAAATATTTCCAAAGCATACCAGGATATTAAGGTGATCAGTGAGTTTGGCCAGCGACTGACCTCCATGTTGAAACTTGAATCGATATATGCGATGTTGAACAGTACTATACCGTCTATTATTGAACTGACATCCTATGCCATAGGTATATATGATCCCGAAGAAAAGCTGATCGCCTACCGTGGCTATTCTGTTGAAACAGATAAATCCGTTTCATTTTCCGGAAAAATTCGAAATGATAATAGTTTTGCTGCGCGATGCATGAGTAGTAATGATGAACTTTATATTGCCAACTATAATGAAAGAATTGTATCTGATGATGATAAGTTTTTTGTATCCCAATTTGCCCGTCAGCCCAATTCCCTGCTTTTTATCCCTCTTGTAATTGAAAATAAAGCACTGGGTATTTTATCAGTTCATCATGCCAGGAAGAATATGTATACACGAAATGAAAGAAATACATTACTGGCACTGGGATCTTATTTGTCTGTTGCCATTGATAATGCAAGGGCATATGAATTGATACATCAAAAAAACGATGATTTACGCCAGGCTTATAATGAATTGAAAAAAAGGGAGCAGGAACTGGAACATTATTCGGAGAAGATCACCAGTGTGAATAAAAAGCTGAAGAAAGCAAATAAGGAGCTGGAGAATTACAGAAACCACCTGGAAATACTGGTCGAAAAACGGACACGGGATCTGCAAAAAGCTAAGGAAAAAGCCGAAGAGTCGGATATGCTGAAATCAAAATTTCTTGCCAATATGAGTCATGAGATCCGGACACCCATGAATGCCATTTTAGGTTTTGCCAACCTGCTGGCGGAACCGGGCCTTACCGATGGCAAAAAGCTGAAATGCATACATCTGATAAACGGGAATGTTGATTCATTGCTTTCTCTTATTGATGATATTCTTGATATATCGAAAATTGAAGCCAATGAAATTTCAATTTCAAAGTTACCATGTAATTTAAATGAGATGCTTCATGATCTTCATGCTACTTTCAATGAGATCAGAGATTTGAATAATAAGAAGTATGTGAAGATCCTGCTTTCAAAAAATATTGAAGCACTAAACCTGACTATTCTTACCGATCCTTATCGATTACGGCAGATATTAACCAATCTGCTTGGTAATGCCTTAAAGTTTGCTGATAAGGGAGAGATCAGATTTGGTTATGATATTGTTCAGGATGAGCATGGTGACAGATCCGTATATTTTTATGTATCAGATACAGGTATCGGTATTCCTGAGGATAAGCTGAAGATAATATTTGAACGTTTCGGTAAAGTTGATCATTACCTTAAAGGTCAGATATACAGGGGTGTGGGATTAGGACTTGCAATTTCAAAGAGTCTGGTGGAATTACTGGGAGGCAAAATTAGTGTTGAATCATTTGTTAATAAAGGATCAAAGTTTTATTTTAGTTTACCCCTGCATGAAGCGGAAAAACCTAAAACCAGAAAAATGCCTGAAGAATCATCAAAAACAACGGCTGTTAACCTGAAAGATAAGACCATACTGGTTGTTGAAGATGAAGAATCAAACATTTTTTTAATACAATCCATACTCGAGAAAGAAAACTGCAAAGTTTTGCTGGTTCACACGGGTAAGGAAGCAATAGAACTATGCAGGGAAAATCCGGACATTGACCTTGTTTTCATGGATATCAAAATGCCTGAAATGGACGGCTATGAGGCAACCGGTGAAATAAAGAAATTTCGGTCTGATCTGCCTGTTATTGCCCAAACAGCATATGCAGTCGCCGGAGAAAGGGATAAAAGCATATCTGCAGGTTGTGATGACTATATTTCAAAACCTTTTATGGCAAAGGATCTGATCGCACTGGCAAAGAAACACCTCAGAAAAAGGAAAAAATGATCTTAGATGTATTATTCATACCTCATAAGATCATTTTTGCAGGCTAATATTTTCACCCTTCAAGGGCCTATTATTTCGAACCCCCGGCCCTCAGGAAGACTAACTTTTATTATATCTTTCCGGCATTTTCCAGCAGGTATCTTTCTGCTTCAATGCTCCATAAATAATCATGTTTTTCCACTATTTCATGTAATCCGGCATAGAAAGGATCTTCCTTTCCTTTTTCATTCAGCTTGTAAAGTGAGGTTAGAGGCATAGAAATGTTGGTATATATCAGTTTCTTTCCGCCGGGAATATCGGGCAGATTTTTTGTTGTTTCCACCACAGCATCAAGTCCTCCTACATGGGTGATCATAACTGCAGGATTGATCTTTCCTTCCGACATCATCTGAAGCGCCTCCTTCA
>Ga0307422_1000237_pt1 | contig 32425 bp, 24 predicted proteins | sample SalMarWE160290MG_FD_202153 | JGI IMG/M metagenome (GOLD analysis project Ga0307422, IMG submission 202153) | Salt marsh sediment microbial communities from the Plum Island Ecosystem LTER, Massachusetts, United States - WE1602-90 | ecosystem: Environmental > Aquatic > Marine > Intertidal zone >...
CTGTAAAACGCATGACATTGTGAGTCACTTGTCCGATATCCAGTATTTTTACTTTGTGTTCTTCCATAACTTCCTTATATATTATAAAAAAATGAAGTGTTTAATATATATAAACGATCAGCAGAAATTTGTGTTCAAAAAAAGCCTGATACCAATACAAAACAGACAGTTACCCTATTAGATAACTGCCTGTTTTTCAAGTAGCGAGACCGGGAATTGAACCCGGGACCTCATGATTATGAATCATGCGCTCTAACCATCTGAGCTACCTCGCCATTTATTATAACTCATCCCTTCTTTCAAGGCTGCAAAGTTAAAATTTCTTTTAAAATAATATAATTTTTTTACTTGACAATTTTTGGTATATTGCAACATTCACGTATATTGATATGTGTAATTAAAATGTTAATGAAACCCTTGTCAATGTTCATATAAAAAAAAGACAAATACATAAGGGTACAGAAAAGCGGGGCAGCAAGAACCACCTTATTTTTTTTAAAAAATTATGGGGTTATAATAAACACACTAATTAAAGCTAATGTGAAAAAGAAGATCGTACTGGAATATACAATAAATTCATCGCCAAGGATATTATATACCCGATTGAGTACACCGGGAGGGCTTTCGGAATGGTTTGCGGATGATGTGAATTTAAGAGGAAAGATTTTTTCTTTTATATGGAACGGTGTTGAACAAAAAGCCAGGGTAATTCAAAAAAAAGACAATAAATACATTCGTTTTCAATGGCTTGATGAAGAAAACAAGGGAGAAAACATTTATTTCGAATTTCGCATCACTATTGATGAACTGACCAGTGATGTCGCGCTCATGATCACCGATTTTGTTGATGAAGATGAAGAAGAAGATTCGGTTGAACTTTGGAATACACAAATTGCAGAACTTTCTCACGTTCTTGGCATCTGATTCACCCGCCTTTCGGAAAATAAGTTAATTTTGTTTACGTTTTTAATGTAAACCGATAATTTTTTTCTATTGAAACCCTCACCATTACGAAAATTAATTATATGAATACAAAGATAAAAGGACATTAATAAAAAATTGAGGGGCAAAGTCTTTTATGGTGAGGGTTCGCCGAACCGAACGAAGTGAGCTCATGAACACCATAAAAAATAAATATAAGGTGAATAACACCTTAAAAATATAAAAATTGGTGAGGCAACAAGTACCACAAGCATTTATTAAAGAATTAATAATTTGTAAACTACAACATTAATTATATTATAAACATTGAAACGCTTACATAAGCTCGTTGTAAAATCATTTTTGGGGCCCTTTTTCCTCATCTTTTTTATTGTCATGTTTATCCTGCTTATGCAGTTTCTGTGGCGATATATTGATGACCTGGTAGGAAAAGGCCTCGAATTTAAGATTATCACCGAGTTGATAATCTTTACTTCAGCCAGCCTTGTCCCCATGGCCCTGCCCCTGTCTATTCTTATGTCATCCCTGATGACCATGGGTAATATGGGGGAATATTATGAGCTTACCGCTATCAAGGCATCGGGCATTCCCCTTCAGCGCGTGATGACACCAATGTTCATTATTGTTTTTTTCCTTAGCATCGGGGCTTTCCTGTTCGCCAACAACGTGATGCCATACACAAACCTCAAAATGCGCGCACTCCTGTATGATGTCAGGCAACAACGTCCCGAACTGCAAATAAAGACAGGAGAGTTTTACAGCGGTATTGAAGGTTACAGCATTCGTATCAATAAAAGACACCCGGAAACAAATATGCTGTACGGACTACAGCTTTATGATCACACCGAACGAAGCGGGAACACAACAGCAATATTTGCTGATTCGGGAACCATGAAAATGACAGATGATGAATCCTATCTTATCGTTACCCTTTATAACGGACAGAGCTATAATGAACTGGAAGAGGAAAGAAGAGGACGGAGAAACAGGAAATATCCCCACCGGCAGGATAAGTTCGATGAACAGCGTATTCTGATCGAACTCTCCGGGTTTGCTCTTGAACGTACCGATGAGAATCTGTTCAAGAACAGCTATCAAATGATGAACCTGTCACAGCTTGAAGAAACAAAAGATTCCCTGCATAGGGATATCAACAACAATACCTCAAACCTCAAGCTTTCATTAATGAAAACCATCTTTTTCAAAGCAAGGGATGACAAGTCGCTGTACAGCCGTTTTAAAAAGGAAACCGATACACTGCTATCCGAATTTCCTTATGAAAACACAGATTCCATTACCACCGTTGATCTAGACAGCCTTTTTAATCGGCTTGAATTATATGAGAAGCAACGTGCTATTGATCAGGCTTTTTCTTATGCCCGCGCTGCCAGGGGCCTGATTGATAACAATATGAAAAATATAGATTTTAAAATACGTCGGCTCAGAAGATACGAGGTCGAATGGCATCGTAAATTTACAATAGCATTTGCATGCCTTGTCTTTTTAATGATAGGCGCCCCGCTTGGGGCAATAATACGTAAAGGAGGTCTTGGTATGCCGGTAGTAGTATCTACTTTGTTCTTTATTTTTTATTACGTGATCTCGTTAATGGGTGAAAAATTTGTTCGCGAAAGTATACTAAGCGACTTACAGGGCATGTGGATATCTTCCGTCATTCTTTTTATTTTGGGAATTTTTCTGACATATAAAGCCACAACGGATTCATATATACTAAATGCCGATGCTTACCACCTGTTTATTAAAAGATCATGGGAACGCATTCAGGGTTTGTTCTCAAAATTGCAGGTTACAAAAACAAACTCTGCAAAAGCTTAGCGGTAAGGTAACTAATGCTTCAGCTTTTGGCGCCCTGCTCATGCCTCAAACCCCAGGCATGAAGAACACAGCCTGAAAAATATAAAAATCAATTTTTCTTAACGGATTTTTCCGAATATCTTTAGCGCAACATGTGAAGACAATTGATATAATGAAAATTCTCCAGTTAGCCAACAAAGTACCATATCCGCCAAAGGACGGGGGGTCAATAGCCATTATGAACCTGGCAAATGAATTCAGTGCCCGGGGACATGAGGTTACCCTGCTGGCTATGCTCACTCCAAAACATCAGCTTGACCTGTCTTCTGTTCCTGATATGTTTTCAAACAAAATAACATTCAGTACGGTAAGAGTAGATACTACTCCAGCGATCATACCCATGGTAGTGAACCTGCTTTTTTCCCGTAAACCCTATATTGCTCAACGCTTTATATCACAGGCATTTGAAAAAAAACTGACGGAGATCATCACTTCAACGGATTTTGACATTATTCAGCTTGAAGGCTTATACCTTGTACCTTATATCCCTGCAATTAGAAAACTCTCGAATGCAAAAATTGCATTCCGGGCGCATAATATCGAATTTAAAATATGGAAACGGCAGCGCGATCAAACAAAGAACCTGATCAAAAAAGCATATATCCATATTCTTTACAGCAGATTAAAAAGATTTGAAAAGAGTATTATCAACACTTATGATCTTCTTGTGCCAATAACGGACAGGGATAATAATATCTTTTCAAAGCTGGGCAACCGGAAACCGGTACATATTGTTCCCGCGGGGATAAACATAAAGGCATGGCATGCGAAAAAAACAGATCCGGAATATCCTTCGGTTTTTTTTATCGGATCGCTCGACTGGATACCTAATCAGGAAGGGCTGACATGGTTCCTGGACCATGTATGGATGCCTGTGAAAAAGAAACATCCGAAATGGCCTTTCTATGTAGCCGGGCGCAATGCCCCACGCTGGCTGGAAAAAAAGCTACTGCAAAGTAAAATTGATTATCTTGGTGAAGTAAATGATGCAAACATTTTTATGGAATCGAAGGCATTAATGGTAGTCCCCCTTTTTTCGGGCAGCGGGATGCGCGTTAAGATCATCGAGGGAATGGCAATGAATAAAACCATTGTAACAACCGGCATGGGAGCTGAAGGAATTGACTTTAAGGGCCATAACTGTATCGCTATCGCGAATTCAGCTGAAGAGTTTATAATTACTATGGAAAAGTTGCTGGATAACAGATCAATTTTTCAGGAAATTGGTGAAAATGCAGGTAAATTTGTCAGGGAAAAATACGATAATAAAAAGATTGTTGCCGGTTTGTTAAATTTTTATATCCAATATACAACAGGATGATCACATTTCTATTCTGGTTTTTTCTGATCCTTATCTGCTACGCTTATGCAGGATACACATTATTATTATTTATTATTAACCTGGTTTTAAAACTTTTCCAACACGGGCGTGCTGCGGATGAAGACATACCTCTGCCCGCGATCACCATATTTATAACCGCGTATAATGAAGAAGATTATGTTGACCGCAAAATGCAAAACACGCTTGAATTAATCTATCCGCGGGAAAAATTGCATATTCTGTGGATAACCGACGGATCTACGGACGATACTCCCGGAAAGGTGAAAAAATATAAACAGGCAGAACATTATCATTTGTCAGAACGCCGGGGAAAGGTACACGCCATGAACAGGGGGATGAATTATGTAAAAACACCATTGGTTGTATTCTCCGACACAAATACCCTTCTGGGTAAAAATGCTTTGCTCGTAATAGCACGTCTGTTTGATAATAAAAATGTCGGCTGTGTTGCCGGTGAAAAAAGGATCATTATTCAGGATAAGGATAAAGCAGTAAGTTCGGGTGAAGGTATTTACTGGAAATACGAATCCCTGATCAAACAACTTGAATCCAACATTAGCTCCAGTCTGGGAGCTGCCGGAGAATTGTTTGCCATCAGAAGGGAATTATTCACCCCCGTGCCCGAAGATACCATCCTTGACGATTTCACAATTTCTCTTGAAATTGCAAAGAAAGGATATAAAATAAAATATTCACCCGAAGCATGGGCCAGTGAAAATGCCTCGCTGAACATAAAGGAGGAAATGAAGAGAAAGGTAAGAATAGCTTCCGGCGGTATACAAACCATGTTAAGGATGAAGGAACTTCTTAATCCTTTCCGGTACGGATTACTTTCCTTTCAGTACCTTTCACACAAGATGCTGCGCTGGACCCTGGTACCGGTATCTTTCATATTGATATTCGTGCTTAACCTGGTATTATTAATTCAGGGTAAGGATAATCAATATCTGTATTTTATATTGTTTATAATTCAGTTATTATATTACCTGCTGGTTCTAACCGGCCGGTTGCTTAGGACAAGAAACCTGAAAGCTAAAATTATCTTTTTACCCTACTATCTGTTTATCATGAACTATTCGGAGTTATCAGGCATGATCATGTATTTTTCAGGTAAGCATACCGCCCTGTGGGAAAAAGCAAAACGCCAGTAGAACTGACTTTCTCACTTCGTTAGGTTCATACGACCTGATCTCAAACATTCTGAATATACACTGTGAGTTTGTAGACAAACTCTAATCACAGGGTCTGCTGAAAATTAATTATATTTTTTTTAACGAAATATTGGTCAAAACCCCTGCACTTACAAACAAATAATCTCAGTATAATACTCATAAAAAATTTATTTCGTGTTTTTCAGCAGGCTCTAATTAGGACATGTTATTTACTTATGCTAATTTTGCCGGTGTTATTATTTGAAATAACAATATCCTGTTTTAAATATACTTACCTGGTGACAAGATGGCAGATTCAGAATTTTCCGACAGATTAAATACAGTCAAAGAAGCAGTTGATGCAATCCGTAAGGGAGAGGTGATCATTGTTGTTGATGATGAAGACCGTGAAAATGAAGGCGACTTTATTGTTGCAGCAGAACTGGTTACTCCGGAAATAGTAAATTTCATGGCTACGCGCGGCAGGGGACTGATATGCGCACCCATCCCCGAGTCGAAATGTGAAGAACTGGAACTACAAATGATGGTGGATAATAATACATCATACCACGAAACGGCTTTTACAGTGTCTGTGGATCTCCTCGGACATGGCTGTACCACCGGCATATCGGCCAATGATCGTGCTAAAACAATACTGGCACTGGTGGATGATACCACATTGCCTGCCGACCTTGGCCGCCCGGGGCATGTGTTCCCCTTAAAAGCAAAAGAGAAAGGCGTTTTGCGCCGTCCGGGTCATACTGAAGCTGCTGTCGACCTGGCCCGCATGGCAGGCTTAAAACCCGGCGGTGCCCTTGTTGAGATAATGAACGAGGACGGAACCATGGCAAGGCTACCGCAACTAATTAAAATTGCACGAAAGTTTAACCTGAAGATCATCACTATCAAAAGTCTGGTTGCCCAGCTTTTGAAAACCGAAAGCCTGGTGATCAAGGGAGATACTGTGAAACTTCCCACAAAATACGGTGATTTCAAAGCTATTCCTTTTATACAAAAATCAAATAAAATGGAACATGTAGCCTTGTTCAAGGGTACATGGACTAAAGACGAACCAGTATTGGTCCGGGTCCATTCCTCATGCGCCACAGGAGACATTTTTGGTTCTTACCGCTGCGATTGCGGCCCGCAACTTCATGAAGCGCTTCGTAAAATTGAAGCTGAAGGAAAAGGAGTGCTTCTGTATATGAACCAGGAAGGAAGAGGCATCGGGCTTTTCAATAAAATCAGGGCATACAGGCTGCAGGAACAGGGAAGAGATACGGTGCAGGCAAACCTTGATCTTGGTTTCCTCGAAGATGAAAGGGATTATGGCGTTGGAGCAAATATTTTACGCGAGCTCGGTTTAAGCAAAATCAGGCTGTTAACGAATAATCCTGTAAAAAGGGCTGCCCTGGAAGGCTACGGCCTGAAGATCATGGAAAATGTCCCCCTGGAGATTCCTCCCAACGAATACAATCACTTTTATCTGAAAACCAAACGTACGAAGATGGGACATTTTCTGGAGTTGCTGGATGAAAATAAGGATGATGAAAAAAACATCTGAATATTTCCGGATATGGTTATAAAGGATATCAAAGGCGTCTTCATGGGTACACCTGAATTCGCGGTAGCTTCATTAAAAAAGCTACTGGAAAATGACATTCATGTTGCAGCTGTTATCACTGCTCCCGACAAGCCCGCCGGCAGAGGACGTGAGCTACAGTCATCACCTGTAAAAAAGTTTGCAGCGGAACATGATCTGCTAGTTCTTCAACCCGCTAACCTGAAAGACCCTGCATTTATTGAAGAACTGGGAGCACTGCATGCAAACCTTCAACTGGTTGTGGCTTTTCGTATGCTTCCCGAAGTAGTATGGTCAATGCCCGAATACGGAACGGTAAACCTCCACGCCTCACTCCTGCCCGACTATCGTGGTGCGGCTCCCATAAACCGGGCTATCATGAACGGAGAAAAGAAAACCGGTGTTACCACCTTTTTTATTGAAAAAGATATTGATACCGGCAATATCCTTTTCAGTGAAGAAGAAGATATACACCCTGATGATACAGCAGGTGATCTGCATGACAGACTGATGCATAAAGGTGCCGGACTGCTTTTAAAAACTGTTGAGGCTATTCGTAATGATAATTTTCAGGCCCGTTCACAGGCTGAACTGATAAAAGACAAAAAATCAATTAAAAAGGCTCCCAAAATAACCAAAGATGATTGCAGGATCAACTGGCGGGATGATATGGAAAGTATATATAACTTTATCAGGGGACTCAGCCCTTATCCTGTGGCATGGACTAACATTAAGCACCATGATGAGATGATCATGCTAAAGATCTTTAAAGTACAAAAGGCTCCTGGAACACATAATGATACTGCCGGAACCCTGCACACTGACAATAAACATTATATTAAAGTATCGGTAAAGGGAGGATATATTAACATAACTGAATTACAGCAAGCCGGCAAAAAAAGGCTTGCCGTTGATGAATTTCTTCGCGGCTTTCCTGATTTTAACCAGTGTGAATTAATTATATATTAAACCATGGCTCTTATGCCGGGTCAAACTCAAACTGCATTTCCTCCTCGTGGTCTTTGACTTCCCTGATCTTTATATCCGATATCCTGATAAGGGGCTTGTCTTCCTTTTTGATCTTCCTCCTGAGACTTAATTCCTGGCCCGCCAGAGGTTCCTCACCAACCTCCATCTGATTCTTTTTGTATAATTTCTCCAGCTTAATACCATATAACTGGGAAATGTCATGCATGGTCTCTCCTTCATTCACAATATGCCGGTCATTGCCAATAGCCGCCCTGTTTCTTTTTGGCTGCAGGTATACTATATCACCCTCCTGTAATGATTCGTTCCGCGGAAATTCATTATATTTTGTAAGCTGCCATGACATCATGAAAAACTCATCGGTAATCGTATTAAGCCGGTCACCGGACTGTGCATAAACAAATTTTATCCTGTTGTTATAATGTATCTTTCTCGTGGAGCTTCCTGACTCACTGGCAAATATTCTGTCTTTCCGGTCTCTTTCTTTCCGGGCAGCTGTCATTATGCCCTGATCAAGTTCATACAATCTGTATTCTTCAATGATCCTTATCAGCGCTTTGTCATATGTTTTACTTGTAGCATAACCAGCAGTTTTCAAGCCTTTTGCCCAGCCTTTATAATCAGTGGGTTCCAATCCGAAAAGGAATGAATACCTGCTTCGGGAAGTAAGAAAATCGGAATGATCGGTATATGAATGATCAGCATTCCTGTACCTGCGGAAACATTCATTGCGTTTATCATCATCCTCCCTTATAGTCCTTCCGGTCCAGTCATGACATTTAATACCGAAATGATTATTTGCTTTCTTTGCCAGCCGGCTGTTGCCGTTCCCCGACTCAAGAATTCCCTGGGCAAGTGTTATGCTTGCCGGAATGCCCGTGCGTTTCATTTCTTTAACGGCAATCTCCCGGTAGGCAGCGATATAATCTTCCCGTGTCATGTTTCCGTTGTTCTGTGCCTGTATGGAAAAGGTAAAAAATACCGGTAAAAGAAATATTATCCCCGTTGTCCTGTTCATTTTGAAATCATTTTATGCAAAACTAAAATTTTATTATATAAGCTGTATTATTCAGCGTCAGGCTTTTTCAACATATCAGGAAATTCTCATTCATTATCCGAACTTTCCCCACAAGGGTTCATTTGCGGGAGGATTAGCCCTGATAGTGAGCAACTCACCTTTCACAGGATGGATAAATTCAATCTTTGAAGCATGGAGACTGATACCGCCATTGGGATTTGAACGGTCATACCCGTATTTAAGGTCCCCTCTTACCGGGCAACCGATATAAGCCAGCTGTGCCCTTATCTGGTGATGCCTGCCGGTATAAAGCTGTATTTGCAGCAGGTAATAATTATGTGATCTCCCGGCAATCTCATATTTCATCCTGGCTTCTTTGGATCCCGGCATCTCTATCTCATGACAATATGATTTGTTTTGTTTCCCGTTTTTAATAAGGTAATGTATAAGCTCATCAGACGATTTTGGAGGTTTGTTCTTTACAATGGCATGGTACTCTTTGCCAATTTTTCCTGACCGGAACATTTCGTTTAAACGCGATAAGGACTTCCCGGTACGGGCAAAGAGCACAACACCGCTAACAGGCCGGTCGAGCCGGTGAGAAACACCCAGGTACACATTGCCGGGTTTATTATATTTTTCTTTCAGATAGGCTTTTAACCGCTCATTTAATGCAGGATCGCCGGTAATATCCTGCTGTACAAGATCACTGTTGCTTTTGTTAACAGCAATCAGATGGTTGTCTTCATAGAGTATTTCCGGTATGCCGCCTGTCATATGCAACTGATCAGTATTGCTCTTTCTCATTCGGAAAATCGCGGGTTCTCACATCATTAATGTATCCTTCCACAGCCCCCTTGATCTCCATATAAAGATTATGATAGCGGCGCAAAAAGCGTGGTGAAAATTCCTGGGTAATTCCAAGCATATCATGAAGAACAAGCACCTGGCCGTCAACATGGGGGCCTGCTCCTATTCCGATCATCGGGATCTTCAGTTCTTTACTGACCTGCTCACCAAGCTTCGCGGGTATCTTCTCCAGCACTATACTGAAACACCCCAATTGTTCAAGCAGATGGGCATCGCTAATAAGCTTTTCGGCCTCTTCATCTTCACGTGCCCTTACAATATAGGTGCCAAATTTATGTATGGACTGCGGTGTAAGGCCCAGATGTCCCATCACCGGTATGCCGGCTGATAATATCCGTGTGACAGATTCCCTTATCTCTTCGCCTCCTTCCAACTTGACCGCCCCTGCACCTGTTTCCTTCATTATCCGAATAGAGGAAAGCAACGCTTCTTTCGAATTACCCTGGTAAGTCCCGAAAGGAAGATCAACAACCACCAAAGCGCGACTGACGCCATTTACCACCGAAGTGGCATGGTAGATCATATTATCCAGGGTAATGGGCAGTGTTGTATCATATCCGGCCATCACATTGGATGCCGAATCACCAACAAGGATGACATCCACTCCGGCATTATCAAGTATCCTGGCCATTGAATAATCATAGGCAGTTAACATGGCTATCTTTTCACCCCTTAATTTCATTTCATTGAGTACGTGGGTGGTTACTTTTCTTATTTTTGATTGTTTTGACATAATAAATAATTATTGTCTGTCCATAAAGTCCCATTTGCCGCGTTACGCTTGTCCGAAAATTGCTCTTTTACGACTAGTAAACTCCGCGTTTTCGGACCGCGCGAGCCTTGCAAATGCAACCTTCTGAACAGACACATGTACGGTTAAACATTTTGACTACTTTATAGACTAACTCTAGTCCCCGGTACAAAGTTGATAAATATAATGACATTAAAGCTTCTCACCCTGAAAAATTTTCCAGTAAAATTTGCCAATGCTGCCTTTTTGTCACAATCTTCACAATTTTTCTGCATTTTCTTTGCAGGAATATCCGAAATAATGACAGAAAATGACAATGGCATAATCATTGACTAAATAAATGCAAAAATTGAATATACATTAATCATAAAAAAATAGTATAACATGGGTAAAATAATAGGTATTGATTTAGGGACCACTAACTCTTGTGTAGCAGTAATGGAGGCAAATGAGCCTGTTGTTATTCCTAACAGTGAAGGCAAGAGGACAACTCCTTCAATGGTAGCATTTATTGAAAACGGTGAACGCAAGGTTGGAGATCCCGCGAAACGACAAGCAATCACAAATCCGGAAAAAACAATATCTTCTATTAAGAGGTTCATGGGGGAAACTTTTGATAAAGTCCAGACCGAGATCAACCGGGTACCTTATAAAGTAATAAAGGGAGAGAATAATACCCCCAGGGTGGAAATAGAAAAACGAAAATATACCCCGCAGGAGATCTCAGCAATGATCCTGCAAAAAATGAAAAAAACGGCTGAAGATTACCTGGGACAGGAAGTGACGGAAGCAGTGATCACGGTACCTGCCTATTTTAGTGACTCACAGCGCCAGGCTACAAAAGAAGCCGGAGAAATATCCGGACTTAAAGTAAAAAGGATCATTAACGAGCCTACTGCCGCATCACTGGCATACGGACTGGACAAAAAGAGCAAAGACATGAAAATTGCTGTTTTTGACCTTGGTGGAGGAACATTCGATATTTCTATCCTTGAACTGGGTGACGGCGTTTTTGAAGTGAAATCCACCAACGGCGACACGCATCTCGGGGGGGACGATTTTGACGAAGTGATCATAAACTGGCTGGCTGAAGAATTTAAGAAAGATGAGGGACTTGACCTGCGAAAAGATCCTATGGCTTTGCAGCGTTTGAAAGAAGCATCAGAAAAAGCAAAAGTAGAACTTTCAAGTGCAACATCAACAGAAATAAATCTTCCCTATATAATGCCGGTTGACGGTGTACCCAAACACCTTGTAAAAACCCTTTCACGGGCAAAATTTGAAAGCCTGTCCGATAAGCTTATCCAACGCACTATCGAACCGTGTAAGAAAGCGCTTAAAGACTCCGGGTTAAGCAACAATGAGATTGACGAAGTTATCCTGGTGGGTGGTTCAACAAGGATACCTGCTATCCAGGAAGTAGTGGAAAAGTTCTTTGGCAGAAAGCCATCCAAAGGAGTAAATCCTGATGAAGTTGTTGCTGTCGGTGCTGCTATACAAGGAGGCGTGCTTACCGGTGAAGTGAAAGATGTACTCCTGCTTGATGTAACCCCGCTGTCATTAGGTATTGAAACAATGGGCGGAGTGTTCACAAAGCTCATAGAGTCAAATACCACGATACCGACACGGAAAACGGAAACATTCACCACGGCTGCAGACAATCAGCCTTCGGTTGAGATACACGTATTGCAGGGTGAACGTCCGATGGCACAAGGAAATAAAACGATCGGCAGGTTCCATCTCGATGGTATACCACCTGCACCAAGGGGAGTTCCCCAGATTGAAGTTACATTCGACATTGATGCAAATGGTATTCTTAATGTTTCTGCAAAAGATAAAGGAACAGGGAAAGAACAAAGCATACGTATCGAAGCTTCATCAGGCCTTACAGAAGATGAGATCAAAAAAATGAAGGAAGAAGCAAAGGCAAATGAAGCTGAAGACCAGAAACAAAAGGAAAAAATCGATAAGATGAATGCTGCCGACAGCCTGATCTTCCAGACTGAAAAACAGCTTAAAGAATTTGGCGATAAGCTTCCCGCTGATAAGAAAGAGCCAATAGAAAAAGCCTTAAGCAGTCTGAAAGAAGCACACAAGAGCCAGGATCTGGAAGCTATCGATAAAGCCACAGCCGAACTGAACTCGGTATGGCAGAGTGCCTCGGAAGAAATGTATAAAGCAAGCCAGCAAGCCCAGGGCGCGGAAGCGCGGGGTGGCAGTGAAAGCCAACAGGACAAAGGATCCGGTGGCGGTGGCGATGACGACCAGGAAGTAACGGATGTCGACTTCGAGGAAGTAAAATAATGGAAACTAAGTAGTGTCTGTCCATAAAGTCCCATTTGCCGCGTTACGCTTGTCCTGAAATTGCTCATTTACGACTTGTAAACTACGCATTTTCGGACTGCGCGAGCCTTGCAAATGAATCTTAATGAACAGGCACATGGCCGGTTAAACATTTTGCCGGATTAATAAACAGACTCTAAATAAAAAAGAAGGTTGCCATGGAAATGGCAGCCTTTTTTTTTATTCTGATTACAGCATAAAAACCTGCCTTTGCTAACCCAAACCCACTGTTTACTAATTTAGGGTTAATACTCGTCAAAAAAATAGTTATTTATTTTATTAAAATTTAATACTTTTATAATTTGTATATTATTAATCAACCAAAACTATCCTATGAAAAAACCATCTTACAAGATCACCTTACTGAAAAAATATTTCAGGAAATTCTGTAATCTTCATTCACGCCTCAAACAGCTAATACAGAATGGCGACTTCTTCAACATGCCTGTTGAATTCCGGAACCGTATGATCAGAAGGCTTCAATTGTACTACAAACGCCTAACCCGGATGCCGGATAAACAAAAACTAAGATGGGCCACGGCAGCTTTAACTTTAATCCTGACTGCTTCAACCCTGCATGCAGGATTCACTGATCCCGTAAAACTTACCGGTTTCCGGGTTAATACAGATGCAGCTCCTGCATTTGTTGACCTGGATGATGATGACGACCTTGACATTGTTGTGGGCGACAGCACAGGTGTATTGAATTATTTCGAAAACAGAAATGATCAGTACTTTCAACTCACCGGCACGGATAATCCTTTTAACGGTATTGACAAAGGAAAATACGCGAAACCGGCATTTGCCGATGTGGATGATGATGGTGATTTGGATCTGCTTTATGGAGAGTACGGTGGCGGAGTGTACTATTACCGGAACAATGCCGGTTCCTTTACAGAGATTACCGGTGTGGGTAATCCCTTTGACGGGATTGATCCCGGGGGGTTTGCCAGTCCTTTTTTCGCCGATGTTGATGACGACGGCGATCCGGACCTTTTAATCGGGGAATTGATGGGTGTGATCTATTACTGGGAAAATGACGGGGGAACATTTACCGAACAAACAGACGCGGATAATCCTTTTAACGGAATCGATGTTGGTACCAGGGCAGTTCCCTATATGATGGATTATGATAATGACGGGGACCTTGACCTGTTTGTCGGGGATAAATACGGAACCCTCTCCTATTTCGAAAATGATGGTGGCACATTTACGAAACTTACGGGCGGGGATAATCCCTTATCAGAAGTAGTCCCCGATACAGCATGTGCACCTGTTTTAATGGATGTGGATATTGACAATGATCTTGACCTGGTGCTGGGAGATGGGTCTTTTGACTATTTGCGCTATTTCGAAAATGAAGAAGGCAGCTATAATGAAAAACGGGGAACATTAAATCCATTTGAAGGAATATGGGTCGGATCAGCAGCTGCCCCGGTACTGGCTGACCTGGATGATGATGGTGACAATGATATGATAATCAGCAATATATTCGGAGAATTATTTTACTATGAAAATGTAAATGGAGATTTTATCCCGGTACAGGAAGTGGATAATCCTTTCAGCGGGTTAGTGCCCGGTACTTATGCCACCCCGTTTATTGCTGATGAAGACGGGGACGGCGATCTTGATCTTCTGGCAGGAATTTCGGATGGAACTATCGTATATTATATTAATGACGGGGGCTCGTATGTTGAGCTTACCGGAACTAACAATCCCTTTAACGATATTGATATAGGCGGCTATGCAGCTCCTTTTATGATTGATTACGACGGAGAAGGAGATCTTGATCTTTTTATCGGGAACAATGCAGGTACGATAAGCTATTATAAAAATGTTGAAGGGAATTATGTTGAACAAACCGGAGCGAATAATCCCTGTGATGGTATCGATGTCGGAACTTTTTCAAGGCCTTACTTTATCGATTATGATGATGACGATGATCTTGATATTTTCATTGGGTCTGATTCTTCGGATGATGTTAAATATTACGAAAATGACGGGGGAAGCTTTGTAGAACGCACCGGAACGGATAATCCATTAAGCGAGGTATCTGCAAATTATCCGGCAATTTATTTTAACGATACGGATGGAGATGGGGATAAAGATTTTTATGTCGGCCATTACAATGGCAATATCTTCTATTATGAATACCTGACACCGGAAGTTACAACAAATCCTTCTTCCGGACTTACCACTACCGAAGGAGGAGGTACTGCCATATTTAATGTTGTGCTGAAGAGTGAGCCCACCCATAATGTGGTTATTAGCTTAAGCAGTACAACAGCTACCGAAGGTACGGCAAATCCGAACTCCATAACATTTACACCGGCCAACTGGTCTGACCAGCAATCAATTACTATCACCGGTGTGGATGATGACACAGACGACGGGGACCAGGTATACCATATCACACTGACAGCATCAAGCGATGATAGCGAATACGATGGAATAACAATCAATGATGTTGAAGTGACCAATATCGATAATGATGATCCGTCTTCCATTCCTGATCAGAACGCACTACCTGAAATTAATGTATTTGCATTTGACAACCACCTTATTATTGAGGCTGGAAACACCCTTGTTGAAAAAGTTGAAATATATGATATTTCAGGTACCCGTGTAGCATACAGTGAAATAAATTCAACAGGGAAAACTGAAATGGCGATAGCTGATATTCATAAAGGTATATACATTATCAAGGTTTTCAGCACTTCAGGAATTACTACTGAAAAAGTGGTTTTCTGAAAATACCCTGTAAAGACATAATAAAGCCGGCTAAAAACCGGCTTTATTATTAAAATACAGTCAATTCAATATTTTACGTGAAATAAAAACCTGAATGTGCTTTTTTACGTACTTCCTGCCCAGACTGTTATATATTTTCATCATTTCACCGTTATCAGTGTTAATTACCCAGCGTGCAAGTGGTATTTCCAATCTCAATTGTTCTTCAAAGGATTTTCTGATCAGGGCAATTCCGTATCCACGTTCCCTGTTATCGGGAAATAAAAATAAATTATTGTATTCAACACAATTTGGTGCAATATGATAAGCCAGATTCCAGCCAATAAGCCTGCTGTCTTTGGTCAGAAAATAACTGGCAGGCAAAAAAACATGTTCATGATGCTGTAATGGATTAAATTCAACAGGGATCTTGCTTTCCTCCATAATATGCTTCAATTGTTCTTCATATTCATCCGGCAAATCCTTCCGGTTGATCAGGGAAAGATTTGAAGGAAGATAATGATCCGGCCATGGCACCTTTAAATAATCATGAATATCTGCTTCAGCTATAATTCTTGCTACATATGGCAATTCCCATCCCCTTCTCTCAATCATTTTTTTCACTGTTTCAAAATTTTTCCATTCATCCCTCAAACGTACCTGCATAAAACGGAATTTATTACTTTTCAAATGCTTTTCCATTATTTCCAGCATTTGTGAGCCTATACCCCTGTTACGTTCATCGGGCAAAACGAACAAGGAAAACAGTTCGGAAACACCATTTGATCCGGTATCTGCCAGCATTGCCCCGATAAGCTTTTTACCTCTCAGCGCCAGCACTGCGATACAGGGTTCATGCAGATTCATAGAAATAATTTTCTTTCGAACAGGAGGAAAAGTAAAGTGCCCGATGTTTTGAATCACATGATTTAAACTTAAATTAGCAATGATTTTAAAGGTGATATCCATAAAAAAATCTGATCATGAATTCCGATCCTAAATGTAAGAATAATATCAGTAATACCCTGCCACCATTTTCAGTAAGCTATACACCAAAAGTATCAAGTATCCTTGATAAACTTGGTTGTACCCTGGCTGTCAGTACGTACCAGGCCGGAAAAGTTATTTTTATCAGTGCACTGAATTCTGAGAAACTGATCCAACTACCCCGTACTTTTGATAATGCTATGGGTATTGCACTCAATAAATCAAAGCTGGCCGTCGCATGCAAACACAATGTCCGGCTGCTGAAGAATTTTCCCCAACTGGCTCCCTCTTATCCGGCCCGGCCAAATACATATGATGCTTTTTTTGTTCCGGTCTGCAGTTATAATTCAGGAAAACTCGATCTTCACGATCTTAATTTCCTGAATAATAAACTTACCGGAATCAATACCTTATTTTCATGCATCGCGGAAATAAATAATGAATACAGCTTTGAACCCGTCTGGCAACCCCCGTTCATAAGTGATCTTTTGCCGGAAGACAGGTGCCATTTAAACGGCATGGCAGTGAAGGATGAAAAAATCGAATATGTTACCGCTTTAAGCTCTGCAAATACTGCCCGGGGATGGAGGAACAATAAAATGGATAGTGGAGTGATCATTAATGTGCCGGATAATAAAGTTGTACTTGATAATTTATCCATGCCTCATTCTCCCAGGATCTATAACAATAAACTGTATTTCCTGAACTCATCATTGGGCGAATTGAGATTAGCTGACACGGATAAACGTACAAGTAAAGTCATTGTTCAACTGGGGGGATATGCAAGAGGTATGGCAAAATACGGAGATTACCTTTTCATCGGAATATCAAAACTACGGCATTCTACTCCCCCGTTCAATGAATTACCCATAGCCAAAACCTCTTTTGCCGGAGTTGTTGTTGTGGACCTGCCCGGTAAAAAAGTGATCGGACAAATCAGATTTGAAACAAGCGTAGATGAGATATATGATGTGAAAATACTTCCGGATTACCGCCGGCCGGGGATAATAACAAACAACAGGAAAGAAAGCAAGATGTTTATTACAATGCCTTCGGATACTTTTTGGGAAGCAAAAGAAAAAAGTGAATAACTGGTATAACGTAATATAATAAATTCGTATTATTATTAAAAGAAATGCATACGCGTATTATTTTTTTCATTCTGATAATTATGATAACCTGCCCGGTGATTATTAAAGCAAATACGGTGCCTTCGGATACTGTATTCAACCGGACAAATGAACAGGGGGAAAAGCAGGGTTACTGGAAAAAAGAATATCCTGACGGATCATTGATGTACAGGGGTTATTTTGAAAACGGAAAGCCGGTGGGTGAAATGAGACGTTACTATTCTTCAGGAGAATTACAGGCCGCAATGGACTATGGCCCGGACAGCGAACATGTAAGTGCCCGGCTATATTACAATAACGGGAACCTGGCCGCTGAAGGAAATTATTACATTAAGGAAAAAGACAGTACCTGGAATTACTACAGCTACTTTACAGGTAACCTTAAGCTGAAAGAACATTATATAAAAGGTAAAAAACACGGTACATCAACATACTACTATCCAAATGGTGTGATCTCGGAAACAGTGGAATGGAAAAATGATGTAAAACACGGCGAATGGATCCAGTATTTTGATAACGGTAAAAATAAATTATGCGCCAATTATGATAACGGAAAACTATCCGGAAGATTTATTGTTTATTATCCTTCGGGACAAATAAAAGTGCTGGGGCATTATAAAAACCACAAAATGCATGGCACCTGGGTCTATTATGACGAAGAGGGTGAACTGCTTTCAGAAATAAAATATAATTACGGGATCCCGGAAAACAAGGAAAAACTCACCGAAAAAGAACAGGAGTTTTTCGATATGATTGAAGAAAACAAAAATAAATACAGTGAACCCGAACCTGAGGACTTAATACCCGGGGCCGGTAGCTTTTAAAAACAATAATGAACCGTTTATGGCTCCTGATATTACTTTTGCCGGCACTACCGGCTACGGCTCAGATAAAAACTGCACCGGACAGGTATTTTATTCAGTTTACCGATAAGAACAACAATCCTTATTCGCCCGACAGGCCCGGGGAATTCCTCTCAGAACGGGCCCTGCAGCGCAGGCAAAGACAGGGCATTAAGATTGATCAAACGGACCTCCCGGTCACACCTGATTACCCCGACAGCCTTGAGGCTCTGGGACTGAAAGTTATTAACCGGTCGAAATGGTTCAATGCCGCTACGGTATATTCAAAAGACAGCTTATTGATCGACACCCTGCACAGACTGTCTTTTATCAAAAAGCCCCGGGTTGTGAAAGCAGCGAGTTACGACGACAAACCAAGGCACTATCCTAAGTTTGGATTTTTAAATACCGAAGAACCCCTGGATTATGGCGGATCATCCCGGCAAATAGAAATAATGAACGGCCATTTCCTTCATGATCAGGGATACAGGGGGGAAGGAATCCATATTGCAGTAATTGATGCCGGGTTCCTGAATACAGACTTATTACCGGCATTTGATTCCCTTTGGGCCAATGACCAGGTACTGGGATGGCGGAATTTTGTTCATGACAGCATAAGTATTTTCGACAGTCATTACCATGGGATGTCTGTCTTATCTATAATTGGCGGCAATATCCCCGGTGAACTTATCGGTACGGCCCCAAAAGCCAAATTCTGGCTGCTGCGCTCGGAGGATGTGAGTTCTGAATACCTTATAGAGGAAGATAACTGGATTGCAGCCATTGAGTTTTCCGATAGCGCCGGAGTTGATGTTGTTAATACATCTCTCGGATACTCTACATTCGATGACCCGCGGCAAAACCACAGTTACCGGGATATGGACGGAAATACCACACGCGTATCCGTTGCATCATCACTTGCAGCATCAAAAGGTATGCTTATTGTTAACAGTGCAGGAAATGAAGGTGCCAAATCGTGGAAATATATCACGGCACCGGCAGATGCAGAAAACATCCTGGCGGCAGGTTCGGTTGATGCCAGGGGTAACATTGCAGTGACCAGCTCACGGGGGCCTTCATCTGACGGCAGGGTTAAACCCGATATTGTTGCCATGGGACACGGGACATACCACCAGAGTTACAGGGGAATAGTGGAAACAGGTAGCGGTACATCATTTGCCGCACCTTTAATTTCGGGAATGGCAGCATGCCTGTGGCAGGCAAATCCTGATGCCGGTATACCTGATATACTCAGTACAATAAAGAAAAGTGCAGACCGGTATTATCATCCCGATTCAATTTACGGTTATGGCCTGCCCGACTTTTTCAAAGCACATCTTATGCTTCAGATGCAATTTAACAATACCTCAGACGATGAATTAACCTTGCATGTTTTCCCTAATCCCTCGGAAAAATATTTTTATGCAGGCTTTTCAAGCCTTAATGCCGGCACATTGAACGCGAAAATTTTTGATCTTTCAGGGAAAATATTGTATCATAAGGAGATCACTGCTGAAAAAGGCTATAATCTTATTATGATCGATGATACCGGCAAGCTGTCTTCAGGAACCTATATATTTCAAATAAATCCGGATAATAAAATCTTACGCGAAAAAATCATCAAATACTGAACAACTGTTATGGAAAAGGAATCCCTTTCGATATTTCAATTGAACCGGATAATTAAAGACACCCTGAAAAGTGCACTCGATATGTCCTACTGGGTGATAGGTGAGATCAGCGATATCAATATCAACTCCAGGGGCCACTGCTACCTTGAACTGGTAGAAAAAGATGAATATTCGGACCGGATAATTGCAAGGGCAAGATGTACAATATGGGCTTCAAGGTTCAGTATGCTCAGGCCTTATTTTGAAACATCCACAGGACAGGAACTTACGCCGGGAATAAAAATCCTTGTAAGAGTAAGTGTTGAATTCCACGAACTTTATGGCATGAGCCTTAATATCAAAGATATCGAACCCTCATATACCCTGGGGGAAATTGCACGCCTCAAACAGATGATATTAAGCAGGCTGGAGAAAGAAGGAGTGTTGAATATGAATAAAGAAACAGAATTGCCGCTACTGCCACGGAGAATTGCAGTGATATCCTCCACAACAGCTGCAGGATATGAGGACTTTCGCGACCAACTGCTTAATAATCCACAGGGATATAAATACTATATCAAACTATTCCCGGCAGTGATGCAGGGAGAAGAAACCGAAAAATCGATCATCCGGGCCCTTGATAAAATTTTTAATTATGAAGATGTTTTTGACGTGGTAGCAATTATTCGCGGCGGAGGAGCCAAGTCTGACCTTAACAGCTTCAATTCGTACGAACTGGCATATCACATTACACAGTTCCCGCTTCCGGTTATCACGGGCATTGGCCATGAACAGGATGAAACAATACCTGATATCGTTGCCCACACGCGAATGAAAACCCCAACTGCAGTTGCAGAGTTTCTCCTGGAAAGATTTGCAGATATTGAAAGTTACCTGGAGGATCTGGAAATATCACTTATTGAACAAACAAACAGAACACTACGTAAGTACAATGAAAAACTAAATCAAATTTGTACACGATACGGTCCGGCAGTGAAAAGCCTGTTAATGCTGCAGGATAATAAGCTGAAGTCACTGGGTTCGGAAATGATCCATGCTTCAAAAAAGTTCTTGTCCCGTCATCTTAAAACACTGGAAATAAATGCTATAAATGTAAAATCGGAAATTCACGACTATTATAAAAGCAAGAAATATAAACACAGGAACATTAGCCTGCTTCTCATTGAAAAATCCCGAAAAACATTTGATATAAGAAAACACGGACTGGAGATCCTGTCTGAAAAATGTTACTATCTCGATCCCCGGAATATTCTTAAACGTGGTTATTCTATTACGAGGAAGAACGGCAAAGTTGTTTTGAGTGAAAAAAATATTGAACACGGCGATGAGCTTGAAACGGTATTGTTTGAAGGAAAAGTAATAAGCCGGGCGGTGAAAAACAGTGAGCAGTGAACAGAAAGAGCTCGAAGCTCGAAGCTGGAAGCTCGAAGCTCGAAGCTCGAAGCCACCTAAAGGCTAATCCCCTCCCGGGAGGGGCAGGGATGGGTAATAAACAGCCGAAAGCTCGAAGCTCGAAGCCCGAAGCCAAATATAATTATTAAATTAACATATACTTTTGAAAAAAATCATTATGGAAAAGAAAGAATTATCATACCAGGAAGCCATTCAGGAGGTGGAAGAGATCCTTCAGCAAATAGAAAAAGAGGAACTGGATGTTGATGAGCTTACCACCCGCGTTAAAAGGGCTTCCGTTTTGCTGAAGATCTGCAAAGATAAATTACGGACCACTGAAAATGAGGTTGAGAAGATTATTGGTGATATTGACACTGAAGTAGAATAACACAGTTCGATTTACTTTTTTTATATAGTTAATAAAAATAAGCAAAAAACCCTGCCGTTTGCAGAAAATGCCCTTCAAGGGCTAATTGTTTCGAACCGCTCCCTACGCGGTTCGACTTACTTTTTTACTCCCCTGTCGGGTCGTGAGATCGCCTTCGGCTAAGTTGCTACAGCGAAAAAAAGTAAGCAAAAAACGCCGCCGCTGACAGGATTTTCCTGAAAAATCAAGGTGCCACCTAAAAATCGAGAACTCCTTACGTCGGACAGCTCGATTTTCTCAACGGTGATCACCTTGATTTTTTTTAACGGAAAATCCTGAAGGCGGGGTACCGATTCTGTTAATAGTATTTTTAAAAGTAAAGCTACCGTCAGGGACTTACATTGTTTATGATAAGCTGTACTATAACAGAAGGAAGCCGGTATTCCGCGAAGCCCACGTCCATTGAAATAAGCATAAAGTTTTGCAGTAGCGGAGGCCGTCTCAGAAAAATCGCGTAAGATTTCAAGGAAGGTTTTCGTCGCGGGGTACTGGAGGAACCCTGTCCGAGCGACGACGAAGGAGGAGTGAGTTTGGGTTTCGCATGGAGAAAACCTCCCGTAGTAAATCGAGCGATTTTTATGGAACGGTAACTTTTTTTGCCTACTTTTTTGTGTGGAAGACAAAAGAGTAGGTCGAACTGCCTTGCTGGCAGTTCGAAACCCCGGCCCCCAGGAGGAAACCTATACACTGTCGCCCGAAGCCGGTAGAAAGGGCATAAAAAAACCGGGTGTCGAAACACCCGGTAAAACCCTTAAAATTAAACCTAAAATCTCATAAAAAACCTGTAAATAAATGATCTTAAATGTTAACAATTCTATCCCAAAAGTTTACAAATAAATCATTCAACTATATAAACGCTATGACAGATTAATTGTTTCAAAAAACAAGGTGATTTATATCACTAAAAACGAACTCTTATGCCGGCCAGGAAATTGATGCCGGCCTGAGGATAAAAATATGGCGTTTCACCCCACACATAGCCGTTTGCAGAATACATCACATTAAAAAGGTTATTCAACATAGCTGAAAATTCATATGAGCCTGATTCGTCTGTATCAAAACTGTACCGTACATGCAGATTATTAATAAGAAAAGGATCGATACTCTTTTTCTTACTGCCTGTATTATCAAGATATTGCCTGCCGACATATTTCCCGTTTAAACTTATCCTGAGGTCATTCACCGGGGATATTGTAAGCTCTGCTACACTGACTATTTTCGGGGAATAGGCAATATCCACATCTTTGTATAATTCTGTCCCCTCCCCTTCCTTTCTTCTGTAATCTGTTTTATTCCTGCTGTATGCAATGTTACCCCTTCCGGTAAGCCATTCGTTTACCTTTACCGAAGCATCGGCTTCAATACCCGACCGGTAACTTGTTCCTATGTTTTCCCTCACAAAAGAACCCACATCATTGATCTCCCCCGTAAGTACCAGTTGATTTGAATAATGCATGTAAAAGCCGTTTATCGCGTATGAAAACCTGTTTGAATACTTTCGTAAACCCAATTCCATATTATCCAGCTCCTCGTGAACAGGTTCAACACCTGAAGGAGCATCCAGGAAATCATTCCGGTTGGGTTCCCGGTTTGCACGACTGTATGACAGGTAGGCAGATGCCCCGCCATTAAAGGCATAATTCAAACCAAGTTTAGGATTGAAAAAATGAAACTGTTTATCCAGATCGATATCTGCCCCGCCCTTATCAATACCCTCGCATTTATATGCTATATTCCGGTATTGAAGGTCGGTAAAAAAATTAAAACGGTCGCTCAAACTGTATATCACTTTCAAAAAAGTATTAAAATCCGATTTTTGGGCAACATTGTCATAAAACCTGTCACCTATCTCACTGTCACCGGCATACCGGCTCCATCTGATCTCTCCGTAGTGCTTTGCATCATCATAATTATTCCATGCACCCCCCAGGATGGTTTCTAACCTGTTATTCTTATACTGCAATGAAAAGGTGGATCCGTAAAAGTCATTATCCAACCACCTTCTGACGATCATATCACTTTCCGTGACGGTATCATGATAGAAATATTCATAAATTTCTTCTCTTAATATACTGTCTCTGCCAAAAAACAAATTCCCAACAGGGTATTCTTCCAGTGGTTCATTTGAATAATATTGCTCGTAATATCCCCGCCCGTATGTGTAATGCAATGAAAGCTGTAAGCTGAGCTTATCTGTAATATCCTGGCCCAGATGGAACTGGTAATGATCCTGCTGGTAATTATCCGTTTCATTATCGTAAAAACCGAGTATATTCCATTCTTTATCGTAAATAGCCCCGGCTGAATTGAATGTGCGTCCGTATTCTTCCATTTCAAATTCACTTACGCCGTTCCATGCCTGGTAGGTTTTTTCTTTACCGCTGAACACAATGATTTTTGCATTGGTGGTTTTTCCATAATAACCCCCCTGTATAAAAAAAGATTTAAGGTCGGAAAACGATCTGTCGATATAGCCGTCAGAAGAAATTTTTGAAGCCCGCCCTTCAATTGACCACTTGCCTTTCATTAACCCCGTTCCGAAACGGGCATTGGTCTTCCATGTATTGAATGAACCGGCAGATCCGTTAAACTCGGCAAAAGGCTGATCATTCAACCGGTCCGTTTCCACACTGATCGTTGCACCAAAAGCCCCAGCCCCGTTTGTTGATGTCCCTACACCACGCTGTACCTGAATACTCTGCACGGAGGAAGAAAAGTCAGGTATGTTAACCCAGAAAACACCATGTGATTCCGGGTCATTGAGAGGTATACCATTCAGGGTAACATTGATACGCTGAATATCACTCCCCCTGATACGCAAAGCCGTATGGCCGATACCGGCTCCTGCATCCGAGGTGCTGACAACAGAAGGTTCCATACTTAGCAGATATGTAATATCCTGTCCCAGATTTTTGTGCCGGATCTCATCTTTTAATATCATTGAATATGTTACGGGTGTATTTTCTTTGGCCCGTGTTGATCTTACAATAATTTCTTCTCCCCTAACAGTAGCCTGCTTAAGCTTCACCTCAAGATTAATATTGCCTTTTACTTCAAGTTCCTTTCGATAGGTTTCATATCCGACATATGATACAACCAGTTCATAATCTCCCTCGTGTACATCTTCCAGGATAAATTCTCCCTGCACATCCGTTGTGGTTCCGTACGGCGATTTTCTTAACACTACATTAGCTCCGATCAGGGGCTCATTGTTATCATCGGTTACCGTGCCCGAAATAACATAACCATATACAGCACTGGCATAAAAGAAAAAAGCCAATGCAAGTAAAATAATTACTCGCTTCATAATTAATACTTTAAATGTTATTGAATTGTACGAGCAATGATTTTCATTGCCTCTTATCCCTTCGCCGGAATTACCCGGATCAGGTTCTAAGGGTATGATCTCAGCCTGTATTTACCTCCGTGATTAATGGAATAAGGCACCCCCTTAGAGTGGTAAAACGCACTATATAAGTTTGTAAAAACTCATATATACTGCATTTGAAAAGTAAAATTAGAATAAATTCGGGAAACCGCAAATATTGTGCTTATATAATTATTGTCTTTACAACTAGGTCTGATATAGAATAGCGTTGTTATTATATATGCCTTTCAAGGGCTAATTGTTTCGAACCGCTCCCCATGCAGTTCGAAACCCCGGCTCGCGGGAAGAAATTAAAACAATATTATTCTATATAATAGCTTTACAGCTTAACAAAAGGCTTAATAAAAAACGGGCTATTGCTGTACGGCTTGTTCGCGTGACGGCATGTATGTTCGTTCAGGCTCTATTCCACCTTAAGAACATCCTTAAATGCTTTCACAAAGGTATCCTTGGGCAATGCTCCCATAGCCATCTGGGGCTGTTCGCCGAGAGGGACAAAAAGCAGGGAAGGAATACTCTGAATGCCAAATATAGCAGCAAGCTCACGTTCCGCTTCAGTATCTATTTTATAAACATCCACTTTATCTTTATACTCATCTTCCAGCTCTTCCAGGATAGGAGCTACCATTTTACAGGGAGCACACCAGTCAGCATAAAAATCAATAATACAGGGTTTGCTGCCTTCATATTTCCATTCCTTGTTCTGTTCAAAATCAAAGACTTTTTCTTTAAATGTTTCTTTAGTCAAGTGTTCAGGCATTGTATGTATATTTTAATTTAAGAATTCAATTTATTGTCTTTCAGTAAAAATATTTATGCAAAAATATTACATTATTAACATGATAACACGGATTTTTGTTTTTAAATGATTTTATCCTCCATGAATAATACAACTTATAATCATTTGAAAACGATCAAATGTACTAATTTTGTGTCCTGAAACAATTTTTAATGATAGAACACCTTAATCATCCTGTTTTTAAAATCGTTTCCGAAATTGCAGCAGGAAAAAAATTGCCCTGTTATGTTATTGGCGGTTATGTGCGGGATATTTATCTGCAGCGCAAATCAAAAGATATTGATTTCGTTGTACTGGGAAACGGCATTGAGATGGCTAAAGAAACTGCAAAGAGATTAGGAAATGTAAATGTCAGTATTTATAAAAACTTTGGCACGGCAATGATCCGGGACAATGATTTTGAATTTGAATTTGTCGGTGCGCGAAAAGAATCATATCGTAATAATTCCCGCAAACCCGTTGTGGAAAACGGCTCACTGGAAGACGACCAGAAAAGGCGGGATTTTACGATCAATGCACTGGCAATATCACTTAATAAAGAAAATTACGGTGAAGTGATAGATCCTTTCAACGGATTAACTGATCTGAAGAACAGAATACTCAGAACACCCCTTGATCCTGCACGGACATATTCCGATGATCCACTGCGTATGATGCGTGCAATAAGGTTTGCCACCACACTGAATTTTTCCATTGAAGAAAAATCTTTTCAGGCCATAAAAAATAACAACCAAAGGATTAAAATAGTCTCCCCGGAACGCATTGTTGATGAGTTGAATAACATCATGATGGCGCCAGCTCCTTCAAAGGGATTCAGGATACTTGACAAAACCGGCCTGCTTGAGTATGTACTGCCGGAACTTAATAACCTTAAAGGCTATGATGTTATTGAAGGCAAAGCCCATAAGGATAATTTCCTGCATACGATCAAAGTGCTGGATAATGTTGCAAAAAAGTCAGGTAATATTTGGCTGAGATGGGCAGCTCTTTTGCATGATATTGGAAAACCCGCGACAAAAAAGTATATGCCCGAAACAGGATGGACATTTCACGGGCACGACTATTTGGGATCGAAAATGATACCGCGTATTTTCAAAAAGCTGAAGCTTCCATTAGGGCCATCCATGAAATACGTGAAAAAACTGGTGGCTCTTCACCTTAGGCCTATTGCCCTTGCACAGGAAGAAGTTACCGATAGTGCCGTAAGGCGATTATTGTTTGATGCCGGAGATGATATTGATGATCTTATGATACTGTGTGAAGCCGATATTACCTCCAAGAACGAAATGAAGGTCAAAAAGTTTTTAAATAATTTTGCCCTTGTACGGCAAAAACTTAAGGAAATTGAGGAAAAAGATGCCGTAAGGAATTTTCAACCACCCGTTAGCGGCGAACTGATAATGGAGACTTTTGGCATTGGCCCGTCAAGAGAAATCGGGGTCATTAAGAATACGATCAAAGAGGCCATCCTGGACGGGAAAATACGAAACAACCATGAAGAAGCATGCCGGCTGATGCTGGAAAAAGGACGGGAAATGGGATTAACACCGGTGAAAAAAGCTCAAAGCTGAAAGCTCAAAGCTGAAAGCTCAAAGCTGAAAGCTCAAAGCTGAAAGCTCAAAGCTCAAAGCTGAAAGGAAAAAGCTGAAAGCTGAAAGCTCAAAGCTGAAAGCTCAAAGCTCAAAGCTGAAAGGAAAAAGCTGAAAGTTGAAAGCTCAAAGCTCAAAGCTCAAAGCTCAAAGCTGAAAGGAAAAAGCTGAAAGTTGAAAGCTCAAAGCTCAAAGCTGAAAGTAAAAAAGCCGGAAGCCGGAAGGCGAAAGCAAAAAGAGCTCGAAGCCGCATGAGGGCTATTCCCCTCCTGGTTAAAGTCATATGACTTTAACGGAGGAGGGGAATAGGTAGCAACTTCTCAACTTCTCAACCTGTAAAACTAATCAGGCAAACAACTCCAATACCTCCTCCTTTTGAATTGATTTAAACGATAAGTGATCGCCGACAAAAGCTTCAGCAAGTTTTGATTTTTTCTCCTGCAGGCTGACGATCTTTTCTTCAATTGAATTTTTACTTATAAAACGGTAAACAAAAACATGCTTCTCCTGCCCTATCCGGTGAGCCCTGCTCAGGGCCTGCATTTCCGATGCCGGATTCCACCAGGGATCCAGTATAAAAACATACTCAGCCGCGGTAAGGTTCAGACCTACACCGCCTGCTTTTAAAGAAATCAGGAATATCCGGCAATCAGGATCATTTTGAAATTTACTGATCTCTTCTTCCCTCTTTGTGGTTTCCCCGGTGAGCCGGGCAAAAGGAATTCCTTCGGCAAGAAGATAACTTCCGAAAAGGTCGAGATGTTTTACAAAAGATGAGTATACCAGTGTTTTATGGCCTTCAGCAATAAGGCTATGCAGGTTACGAATTACTTCATTAAATTTTCCCGAACCTGCAAAATATTCATCATCCACTATAACCGGATGATTGGCTACCTGCCGCAGTCGCGTAAGGGTTTTGAGTATCATTATAGATGATCTTTCAAAACCTTTATTGTTTACTGCATCGAGGATCACATTGCGGGCTTTCGACTTTTCGCGTTCATAATACTGTTCCTGGTATTCATTCATCTCGCACAAAACAAGCTGTTGATTCAATGCCGGCAGGTCTTTTTCCACATCTTCCTTTGTCCTGCGCAAAATAAAAGGGCTGATAATGGTTTTTAGCTTTTTTTTCTTTTCCGGCTTCTCGTCCCTTTCTATGGGTAATACAAATTCACGCTTGAAGAAATTCAGATTACCCAGCAATCCCCGATTTAAAAAATTTAGCTGTGACCAAAGGTCCATTAATGAATTTTCTATGGGAGTGCCCGTAAGAACAAGCTTATATTCCGATCTTAGCTGCAATACAGCATGGTATGTTTTTGAACCGGGATTTTTAATCATCTGACTTTCATCAAGAACAATATAAAGAAAAGAATACCGGCTGATAATATCCATATCGTTACGCACTATACCATATGAGGTGATAATAATATCTGTATCCTCCATCCTTTTATCAATGCCGCTTCTTGACTGACCTACATACAAATAAACGCCCAGGCCCGGCGCGAATTTCTTAATTTCATTATACCAGTTGTGTACCAGTGAAGTGGGAACAATGATCAGTGATGTGTTCGATGCGATTAAACTTCTGTCAGCGGTATTGTCGAAAAGTCCGGTCTGAAGGTTATTTTCATCCCGGCTCTGCACCCCGTTCACAGAATTGTTTTCTGATCTCTCATTAAGTATCTGCTGCAGCAGGGTAATAGTCTGCAAAGTTTTTCCAAGTCCCATGTCGTCGGCAAGGCAACCACCAAAACCATTAAGGTACAAATGATACATCCAGTTGAACCCTTCTTCCTGGTATTCGCGCAGCTTACCGCGGATCTGCCCGGGAACTTTAACATGAGGGCCGGCTTTCTTCTCAAACCAGTTTCTTAATTTATGCTTGTAAGTAGTATCAAAGCTTTTCAGGTCCTGACTCAACAAGGTGTAATGCTGCTTTTTAAGAATGATCTGCTCATTATGCTCCCTGCCAAAAGCAAACATATCCTTAAACTTCTCGAACCATTCTTCCGGAAGGATCACAATTTGTTCATCAGGTAAAATATATTCCCGGACTCCTTCTGTAATGTTATCTTTAAACTTCACAAAGGGTATCTCAAAATCTTTTATCCTCACTTTGGCATAAATATCAAACCAGTCATTTTCCTCGGCCGAAACCTTTACTTCAAGATCCAGATCGCGAAGATAAAATCTGTTGCCGGATATGGATTGTGTAATCTGAAAACCGGCATTCACCAGCTCATTGTAATTAAAATTGATCCAGTTGACAAGCATATACAGGCGGGCAGTATTATCTTTTTCTTTTTTTCTCATCGGCACAAAATATGCCGTATCCGTATTCACAAGTCCCAGACTCAGTAATTTGGTAACGTAGCTGTTCTCAAGCTCATAATCACGTTCGATCCGGTAAAAAACCGGCTCTTCTCCGGTATACTGAAGTGTGACTTTCTGTTCTGTCTTTTTATTTGCATAATATACAGTATCCTTGTCATAACGGAATTTCAGAAGGAACTTAGGTGTATTGGACAGGTCATTCTCAAGCGATAATACGGCAACCGGGGTAAGGTCCCTGTCAATGATCTCTATACCCCTTGCATTAACCTTGTATTTTTTTATGCTGTTACGCACGAAGGTTTCCAGGTATTTACGCTCCGAATGGGCAGGGATGGCAATATCTTCCTTATTGAAGAAAGGCATAAGCTTTTTCCCGTCAATATCTTCAAATACAAACAAGTGATTATCGAGTATCAAATGACATGGATCATTAACTAGTATGATACCAGTTTTACCATTCAGTGTGATCTCCGACTCACCATGAAGAACACTAAGGTGATAGCGCAATCCGTTTTGGCCTTTATGAAAATTAAAAACGGCCCTGGCTTCATCATCATCATAATGAATTAAATCACTTATGTGAATTGTATTCGACTGGCGCTTTTCAAAGACCGGTATACCGGCATACCTGATGATTTCAATACATTTGGCCATTCGTCTTTCAATGTAGGGGCGCATATGATTATCACAGAATTCTTCGGTTACCGATTTGTAAAATGTCTGCACCGCGACTTTCTTTTTTGAAAATAACTTTGCCAGGTTATGATCATTATATTGCTCCACAAGCTCCACAAGCTGCTTTTCTTCCGATGTAAGCACAGGAGTATAAAGGTCCAGGTTGGCAAGCGTAACCCTTTCATAGATGTTAAAATACATCCTGCTTTCACTCCTTTTCACCAAATAAGGGGCGATAAGGTGTCCTAAAATACGGTGCCTGTAATATGCTATGATAAGTTTTAAATTCACCTTACAAAAATGAAAAATCTATCTCGGATTACAAATCTTATTTTTTCATCGTGATCTGTTCCGTAATGCCCTTTCGGCAGGTTTCATACCCGGGAGAGTTCGCGGAGACAGACAAACAAACAGGCAAATGATCACTGAAGCCGCCATTATACCTGAACCCTGAATATAACCTGAATGGCTTCTTACCAAGGTATTTTTCGTCCGGCTCAAGCAAAAAATCAGGAGCGAATATCCGTACCTTCTTACATGATGTTACCAGGCGGCAGGTGTCCTGCAATAATGCCCCCGAAACTATAAACTGGTCGAAAAGATACCAGTCATTCATGTATTTGATCGTTCCTTCAAGCTTAAACATCCCGCGGGCAGACAGATTATATAATGATGATATATCCGGCTCGGCAGGCGGAGCCATAGCCTGTAAGCCTTCAGTAAGGCTACGGTCATCGGGCTCATCATTGAAATCACCCATAATTACAATGGCAGAAGCAGGGAATACACTCATAACCGAATCGGTATGAGCTTTTAATGCGCGCGCGGCAAACATACGGTATTTTTCCGACGCGGCCTTGCCCCCATACCTTGACGGCCAGTGGTTCACATAGAAGTGTATCGTATCCGCTCCATTATGAAGCATTTTTACATATAGAATATCACGGGTTTTCCTGTCCTTTTCAAAGGGAAAGTCAACAGTTATTTTATTACTGTATATAATCTCCGAAAAGCCTTTGCGATAAAGAAGTGCAACATCCATACCTCTCCTGTCAGGTGAATCATAATGGACTGATCCGTACGCATATTTGGAGAGAGGGGTTTTGTTCAGCAATAATCCGGTAACATACTTATTTTCAACCTCACTCAGGCCGATGATATGCGGTGGCTGCCACCCCCCTGCGGCAACAATCACCTTATACAGTTTCATTACCTTATCGTTAAGCTTTCTTTGATCCCAGTGGCGGGGTGAAGAAGGCAAAAACTCATCATCATCTGTCAGGGTGTCGTCGACTGTATCAAATAAGTTTTCAACATTATGGAACATAATGCCGATCTCCCTTCCTGTTTCTTTGCCGGGTATACCGGGCTTGTCTGCATCAGGCCTGTGACCATAAATACAAAAGGGTACCAGCAGAATGGCAAAAACTATTATCCTACTCATTGTCTTTTAATCCGGTATTTTCTTCAGTTCTTTCATAAGCCCCAAGATCAGGCAGCCCGTCCTGTGACCTTGAATTACCGTTAAGATCAGTTTCAAGACCGGGGTATTGAATGATCAAACCGGGATCACCGGCATCTTTGGCAGGTGATAGTGTATCAAGCTGCAGGTCCAGATCATCCCGGGATGTAGA
>Ga0307422_1000239_pt1 | contig 32343 bp, 25 predicted proteins | sample SalMarWE160290MG_FD_202153 | JGI IMG/M metagenome (GOLD analysis project Ga0307422, IMG submission 202153) | Salt marsh sediment microbial communities from the Plum Island Ecosystem LTER, Massachusetts, United States - WE1602-90 | ecosystem: Environmental > Aquatic > Marine > Intertidal zone >...
GGAGAACGAAATTGAAAAATTAGTTGTGAATACCTGTTTCAAAGAGAAATTAATTACGGATGGAATTACCCGGATAGTGAATCATTTATAAACAAATCTTTGCGTCTTGGCGCCTTTGCGTGGAAAAGAATCACGCGAAGCCGCAAAGCCGCAAAGAAAAACCCTAAACGTACCGTTATGAAAGAGAACGAACTTGCAAAATTGGTAGTGAATACCTGTTTCAAAGAGAAATTAATTACGGATGGAATTACCCGGATAGTGAATCATTTATAAACAAATCTTTGCGTCTTGGCGCCTTTGCGTGGAAAATAATCACGCGAAGCCGCAAAGCCGCGAAGAAAAATCCTAAACGTACCGTTATGAAAGAGAACGAACTATAATAAAATGCAATTGGAGATTTTTCATAGGATCAGATTAATCCGGAGTCTTGTTCTGGTTTTTGGCGTAGCCTGTTCAACCTCCCCGGGAGGAACCTCTTCAGACTCCCAACCTAATTCTGAGCATGCTGTCCCGTGGGTCTATTGGTACTGGAATGATGCGGCGGTGTCAAAGGAAGGGATCACTGCAGACCTCGAAGCCATGAAGGAAATTGGTCTTGAAGGAGCCTATCTGTTTTTTATCCGCGGTGCATCAGACCCTCCGGTGTACAGCCCGCCCTCGGTACAACTGACTCCCGGATGGTGGGACAAGGTAAGATTTGCCTTTTCTGAAGCAAAACGCACGGGGTTAAGCCTGGGACTTCACTCCTGTGATGGATTTACTGTGGCCGGAGGTCCGTGGATACACCCTGAGTTATCCATGCAGAAGGTGGTATGGACCGATACTGTTGTTGCCGGGAATCAACTTTTTAAGGGGATCTTGCAACAACCCGAAACCATTCGTGGCTATTATGAAGACAGCAAGGTTTTTGCGTACCCTTGCAGGGTGGCAGATCAGGGGTCATCCTATGATCTGAATCCCACGATCACTACCGATATCCCTGATGTGGATCCTCAGTTTATCAATGATCCGGAAACAGATAAACGCTTACGAAGCGACAAACCCTGCTGGATTCAATATGCTTTTGAAAAACCATTCACTTTACGATCCCTTACTATCCGGGCTGTCGGGAATATTTTTCAGGTGCACCGATTAAAAATTGAGGTCAGCAACGATGGGCAGCATTTTACTCCTCATGGCCGTTTAACGCCGCATCGTCAGGGCTGGATGGACGATGCGGCCAACATGACCCATGCCATAGAGCCGGTTACAGCAAAGTACTTCCGGTTTGTCTACGATCCGGAAGGAACTGAACCGGGAGCCGAAGACCTTGATGCAGCCAAATGGAAACAGTCTTTGAAAATTGCAGGAATGGAGCTGTCGTCCACACCGAAGATAAACCAGTATGAAGGGAAGAATGGCTCCATATGGCGCATTGCTGATTGGACCCCCTCCGAACAAATTCCGGATTCATTGTGTATTCCGGCAGATGAAATTATGGATATCACCGCTTCTATGGATACGAACGGTTTCCTGGACTGGGAGGTACCTCCGGGAACATGGACCCTCCTTCGTATGGGACATACCACCACCGGCAAGGAGAATTACATCGGCGGAGGGGGAAAAGGACTGGAGTGTGATAAGTTGAATCCGGAAGCCATTCAGTTTCAGTTTGATAAGTGGATAGGCGAATTTTATAACCAGGTGGGCGATAGCCTGGTAAATGATGTATTGAAGATATTCCATGTCGATAGCTGGGAGTGTGGCAGCCAGAACTGGTCGCCGGTTTTTGGAGCGGAATTTGAAAAACGGCGTGGATACAGTCTGATGCCTTATTTGCCGGTTTTGGCAGGTGTTCCTGTCCAATCCACCGATTTTTCAGAAAATATTCTCCACGACATCCGAACGACTATTGCCGAGTTGGTGACGGATAATTTTTACGGGACATTGGCCCGGGTGGTTCAGGAAAAAGGACTGCTCTTCAGCGCTGAAAGTGTAGCTCCAGTTATGGTGAGCGATGGGATGATGCATTTCAGGAAGGTAGATTTTCCGATGGGTGAATTCTGGCTCAACAGCCCTACGCATGATAAACCAAACGATGTGCTGGATGCTGTTTCTGCAGGTCATGTTTACGGAAAACAGATCATTCAGGCGGAGAGCTTTACAGAAATTCGCCTTGACTGGAATGAACATCCGGGAATGTTGAAGACACTTGGCGACCGCAATTTTGCCCTTGGCGTGAACAGATTGGTATTTCATGTGTTTACCCATAATCCATGGATGGACCGTAAGCCGGGAATGACATTGGGAGTGGTTGGTTTGTATTTTCAGCGGGATCAGACATGGTTTAACCCCGGGAAAGCCTGGATGGATTATATCAGAAACTGCCAAAGCCTCCTTCAGCAAGGGAACCCTCAGGTTGATATCGCTGTTTTTACGGGCGAGGAAATTCCCCGGCGGGCAATCCTTCCCGACAGGCTTGTGCCTCTGTTTCCTGAAATATTCGGGGAAGAGACCGTAACCCGTGAAAAGGCCCGGTTGCGAAATCAAGGAGTTCCAACGCATCAACGCCCCCGGGGAGTCACTTCAGGGATTCATATTGCAGACCCTGCCGACTGGGTTGACCCCCTGCACGGGTATGCCTTCGACTCTTTTAACCGGGATGCCTTAATCAGGTTGGCCAGGGTGAAAAAAAGAAAGATCGTGCTTCCCGGAGGAGCTGCCTATGAATTGCTCGTTATCCCCGGAAAAAGAAGGATGAATCCTCAGGCAAACAGGATGAGCCGGGAGGTCGCAGATAAACTTCTGGAATTGGTGAAAGCAGGGGCTACCATCCTTTTTGAAGAGATGCCTGAAAAAGATTTGGATCCTTTTGAAGAGAATCGTGCTGAATTTACAGCTGCAATCAATGAATTATTCTCAGGTGAATTTCGACAGGAAGAGTTTTATCAGAGTAAAAACCTTGGCAAAGGAACTGTTATAAAAGGCCCTTATCGGGCAGGTTCATTTATTCCTCTGGGCTTAACAAAGGATTTTTATGCCATCCATTCCGGTCAGCAACAGGCCAACAACCTTGCCTGGATACACCGGATCGATGGCAAAAAGGAGATCTATTTTATTTCCAATCAACAGAAAAAGCAAAGAGAGCTGACATTGTCATTTCGCGTTGCCGGGAAAGAACCGGTTTTTTATCATCCTGTAACCGGGGTCTTTTCTGAATGCAAGGAATGGACAGTGAAAGATGGCAGGACATTGATTCCGGTGCGGCTGGAAGAGAACGCGTCGGTTTTTGTGATCTTTGAAGATAAAACCTCGGGAACAAGCAGGTCAGAAGGGAAGAACTGGCCCGAATTTGAAACTGTGCAGTATCTTAACCACAACTGGATCGTAAAATTTGATACGGTGTTTGGTGGCCCGGAAGAGGACATGGAATTTGAATCCCTCACCGATTGGTCCCTGAATCCGGATGAGCGGGTGAAATACTACTCCGGAAAAGCAGTCTATTCGAAAAACTTCGAATGGGATCAGGAAATCAAGGCTCCGGTTTGGTTAGACGTTGGAGATGTCCGTAATCTGGCTGAGATTCATGTTAACGGGGTTTATTGCGGTGTGGTCTGGACAGCTCCCTTCAGAGTGGATGTTTCTGGAGCCATCCGAAAAGGACCGAACACGGTAGAAATTGTTGTTACCAATACCTGGGCAAACAGGTTGATGGGGGATCATAAGCTTCCGGAGGAAGAAAAAATATCATGGACAACGGCTGCCTACCGGTTGGAAGGGAATGATTTACTGCCCGCAGGATTGTCAGGCCCGGTGAAGTTGTTAGTAGAGAAAGATCATTTATAAACAAATCTTTGCGTCCTGGCGCCTTTGCGTGATGAAAATATATACAGGAATAATATTCTTACTTATCGGAACCTATTTATCCGCACAGGTTCCATCATTAACTCCATACAATATTGTCTGGACTACCCAGAGCACCAACTCATCCCAATCCATGCCCTGCGGGGGCGGTGATATTGGCCTGAATGTATGGGTGGAAAACAACGACATTCTGTTCTATATTGCCCGAAGCGGGACCTTTGATGAAAACAACACCATGCCTAAACTGGGGAGGGTAAGGATCAAATTATTCCCCGATCCTTTTGAAAGGGGAGAATTTTGCCAGGAACTGGATTTGCAGCAAGGAAGCATTACCGTTTCCGGGAAGAACCGGGATCTTTCGACCCGGGTGGAGATCTGGGTGGATGTATTTTCGCCGGTCATTCATGTGGAAATCCAAAGCAATCGAAAAACCTCCGTGAATGCAGTATATGAAAACTGGCGGTTTGAAGACCGACTTCTGCAGAAAAATGAAAGTTTCCAGAATTCCTGGAAATGGGCGCCTCCGGAAGGGTTGAGAACAAAAAGGGATTCCATTGGTTTTTCGGGGAATTCGGTTGTTTTTTATCACCGGAACGAAGGGGAGACCATTTTTGATGTAACGGTCAGGCAGCAACAAATGGAGGCGGTCAAAGCACAGATGTTCGACCCGCTGAAAAATCTGACGTATGGCGGTGTCATGCAGGGAGATAATTTTATTCCGGCAGGGACTACCGAAGGCAAATACATTGAAACCCGTTTTAAAGGATGGATTATAAAAAGCAGGATGCCGGCAAAGAAACAAAACCTCAGGATTTGCCTCCACACCGGGCAATACCATGCTCCCAAGGAGTGGAATGCCCACCTTCAGGAAGTAGTTGGCAATTCCGGAAAAAACAGGGAAACAGCCCGCGCTGAAACAGTAAACTGGTGGAAGGAATTCTGGGGACGAAGCTTTATTTTTATTCATCCTGAAAACACCATTGAATCGTCGCCGGAATGGCAGGTTGGCCGGAACTACCAGCTTTTCCGGTACATGCTGGCGTGCAATGCCTATAGCAGTTATCCGACAAAATTTAACGGGGGCTTGTTTACCTTCGATCCGGTATTGATCGATTCGGCACGTCCGTTTACCCCTGATTTCCGGAACTGGGGCGGCGGCACCTTTACGGCCCAGAACCAGCGACTGGTCTATTTTCCCATGTTCCGCTCGGGCGACTTTGATTTGGTTCTCCCTCAACTTGATTTTTACAGGCGAATTTTACCCAACGCTGAACTACGCAGCCGGCTCTACTGGGGGCACGATGGCGCCTGCTTTACCGAACAGATTGAAAACTTCGGATTGCCCAATTGCAGCGAATACGGATGGGACCGCCCTGAAGGATACGACCCGGGAAGAATGTACAATGCCTGGCTCGAATACCAGTGGGATACATCACTGGAGTTTTGCTGGATGGCCCTGATGCTCCACGAATATACAGGCGCTGATATTTCGGAATATATTCCCATGATTGAAAGTTGCCTGACCTTCTTCGAAGAACATTATGAAACCCTTGCTTCCAAACGGGGATCCAAAAGGCTGGATGAAAACGGCCATCTGGTTTTGTATCCCGGATCTGCTTGCGAAACCTACAAGATGGCATACAACGCCACTTCGACCATAGCCGCTTTAAAAACAGTAACCCGCAGATTGATCTGTTTGCCTGACGGGATGATAGATGAAAATCATAAGCAGCGATGGATCCATTTTCTTCAGAAGATACCGCCCATCTGGTTTCGCGAATTTGAAGGCAAAAAAACCATTGCTCCGGCCAGGCTCTGGGAGCGTGTCAACAATACGGAAGTTCCCCAGTTATACCCGGTTTTTCCATGGGGGATGTACGGCATCGGGAAACCAGATATCGGGATAGCCATCAATACGTATAAATTTGACCCCGATGTTCAGCAGTTTAAGGAAACTATCAGTTGGAAACAATACAATATTTTTGCTGCCCGGCTGGGTATGGCCGGTGAAGCCATGAGGCTGACAACGCTTAAGCTTCAGGATGGGGAACAGCGGTTTCCGGCATTTTGGGGACCAGGCCTCGACTGGATTCCTGACCATAACTGGGGCGGATCAGGGATGATCGGTCTCCAGGAGATGCTCCTGCAAACCAGTGGGGATTCAATTTTTCTTTTCCCGGCATGGCCGGAATTATACAACGTGCATTTTAAACTCTTTGCGCCTCAGAATACCTGGGTTGAGGCTGAACTGAAAGATGGAAAGGTTCATTTTATCAGGGTGGAACCTGAAACAAGAAAAAAGGATATTGAAGTATTGTTGAACACAGAATCAGAAAATGAATAAACAGCATGGAACGGATTTTTTTCACATACCTGTTTGAAACACCCTTTGAAGTGGAAAAAGCAGCAGCCATACTTGCCGGTGAACAGTTGAGCAGTTCTTTTATTGCGGTACCCGGTGGAATCCGTGAATTAACTTGATAAACCTGAAATTCGCTGAAATGAAACAAAAAGTAACAGATATTCTCACTTTGGTGATTCTTTTTCTTGCAATGATTTCCTGTCAGAAAAAAGATTCTTTGTCTATTATTTCTGTTTTGGTTGATAATATGGAAGTTGCCACCGGAGTGGATACGGAGGACTTCTTTTTCAGCTGGAAACTTCAGTCTACAGAAAAGAACGTCAACCAGGTTGCCTCTCATCTTATAGTTTCTGAGGGAATGAATTTTTCTGACAGAGAAATCGTATGGGATTCAGAAAGAATAAATAGCAACAGAAGTATTCTGGTTGCCTATGAAGGCAAAAAGCTTCAGCCAGGTAAAACCTATTTCTGGAAGGTAAAGGTATGGGATAATTACGGGCATGAATCGTCCTGGAGTGAAACCGGAAAGTTTACCACCGGTTTGTTTTCCGGGAAAGACTGGGACGGGGCACAGTGGATCGCATACGACAAACTGGACCGTGCCAAACGGCTGGTTCCCGGTATTCACCTGCCCGGAAAAGAATACAGCGGCAAGGATCTGGGATTTCATAAACTGCCGTTGTTGCGTAAAGAGTTCAACGTAAAAAAAGAGTTGAAGCAGGCATTGGTGTTTATTTCAGGATTAGGACATTATGAGATGTATCTGAACGGGGAAAAAGCCGGGGATCACTTTTTGGCTCCGGGCTGGACGCATTACGATGAAGAAGTCTTGTATAATACGTACAATGTAACTGATCATTTGATAGCAGGCAATAATGCTCTGGGTGTATCCCTGGGCAATGGTTTCTATATTGTCCCCAACAGCCGTTACCGGAAAACAATGACAGCCTACGGAAATCCGAAGATGATTGCCCGGATACAGTTGGAATATAAAGATGGATCGAAGGAGGTAATCGTTACCGATCGTACGTGGAGCGTATCGCCCGGTCCGGTTACATACACCAGTATTTTCGGGGGAGAAACCTATCATGCACTGCTTGAGCAGCCGGGATGGAACAAACCCGGATTCGATGATTCAGAATGGCAGCAGGCATTGGTTGTGAAACCACCCTGTAACCGGCTTCTTCCTGAAAAGGATTATCCCGTAAGACTCAAAGAGGTTATTCCCTGTCAAAGCATAAGAAAAATCGAAGATGAGGAAAATGTCTGGCTTTATGATTTTGGGCAGAATGCCTCCGGAATCGTTGAATTTTCTGTTCAGGGGAACCGGGGCGATTCGGTTAAACTGATCCCCGCAGAACTTATTGATGGTCACAATCATGCCAACCAGCGTGCCACAGGCAGACCGTACTATTATACCTATATTTTAAAAGGGGAAGGCATGGAAACATGGTCGCCTGATTTTACCTACTACGGATTCCGGTACATTCAGGTGGAAGGAGCCGTTCCGGCGAATACTGAAAATCCGGATGGCCTGCCTGTGATTCAACGGATAAAAATGTTACACAACTGCAATTCCGCACCTGAAACAGGATCATTTTTTACCTCATTCAAATTGTTTAACCGTATCGATACATTGATTAAGTGGGCTATTAAAAGCAATCTCCAAAGTGTAGTAACCGACTGCCCTCACCGCGAAAAACTGGGATGGCTTGAACAAACCCACCTGATGGGCGAAGGCATTCATTTCAATTTCGATGTGTATTCCCTTTATTCCAAACTGATTGATGACATGATCACGGCCCAGTTGTCCAATGGGTTGGTGCCGGATATCGTCCCTGAGTATGTAGCCTTTGAAGGAGGATTCCGCGATTCTCCGGAGTGGGGAAGTGCCTCGGTGATCCTGCCCTGGCTGATCTATAAATGGTATGGTGATAAATCAGCTATGGAGAGGGCCTGGCCTATGATGACCCGTTATGTGAATTACCTGAAAAGCAAATCGGAGAATCATATTGTTTCACATGGGTTGGGTGACTGGTACGACCTGGGGCCTGAACGTCCCGGATTTGCTCAGCTTACTCCCGAAGCCCTTACCGCCACTTCGATTTACTACTACGATGTATGGCTGATGGCACAGATGGCATATATAACCGGAAAGGATGAAGAAGGAAAACACTATGCACAGTGGGCAGAAGAAATAAAAACTGCTTTTAACAGGGAGTTTTTCAATCCTGAAACCCACATCTACGCTACCGGTAGCCAGACCGCTATTTCCATGCCGTTGGTTCTGGGGCTGGTTGACGGAGATAAGCATGGGTCTGTTGTGAAAACTCTTGTTGAATCCATTCATGAGTCAGGCAATGCATTGACGGCCGGCGATGTAGGATTCCATTATCTGGTCAGGGCACTGGCTGATAACGGGCAGGGTGAGTTGCTCTACAGAATGAATGCCCGGGATGATGTTCCCGGGTATGGTTATCAGCTTAAAAAAGGAGCAACCGCCCTGACAGAATCATGGCAGGCTCTGGAAGTGGTTTCGAATAACCACCTGATGCTCGGACATCTTATGGAATGGTTTTACAGTGGGCTGGCAGGGATCAATCAGACTGAAAATTCAATCGCTTATAAGGAAGTGAAAATCGAACCTCAGGTGGTGGGAAGAATTCATTCGGTACAGGCAACCTATGAATCACCCTACGGAACCATACGATCGGAATGGTTGGATGCGGAAGATAAATTTGAACTGAGTGTGGAGATTCCTGTCAATACAACTGCTGTAATCGTTTTACCGGCCAATAGAGTTTCAGAAATTACCGAAAGCGGAAAAGCTGTTGAAAAGGATGCTTTGTTTAGGGTGGTGGAAGAAAATGGGGAGAAGATGGGTATAAAAACAGGCTCGGGAAAATACCGGTTTTCAGTGAGAAAATCATTCTGAATTCCGATGCACATGGCAGCGTGCTAAAATCTAAATGCTCCCTTCCCCGGTTAGAGTTCCATTGCAATTTATGGCAAGTCCTGCGAACCGGGTACTTTCCGATAATCCGGAACAGACTCTCCTGAGAGGAGGAGAATTTTGGATGCTTATGTTTATTGCAATTTACTTCAGGTATCTTTCCCTCAATTGGTCGTACATATAAATTTCCTCATTGACATTGCCTTCCCTGTCGAGTATCCGGCTCCAGGTATTTAAGGGTTCCCAGATGGCTGTTCCGTTACCCCGGTTTCCCGGCAGATTGAATACCAATTCGTGAATTTCACGTTTAAAGGCACTGTATTCAACCACATTGATGTCTTTATGGTACCGTTTGACCAGATTCCTCATAGTAAAGTCCAGATCATCCAGGGTGCAATGCCATCGCGGATAGTACGATAAGCCGATGATATCAAATTCCACACCCCGGGCCATCATGTTGTCGAACCAGAAAACGGCTTCTTCGTTTTGCCCGCCCAGTGCCAGATGCATCATCACCTTTATTTCGGGATCTGTTTCGCGACAGGCCTCAACGCCTGCTTTGAGAAGTTCAGACAGGTTATCCAGGTTGGAAATATGCCCTTCAGGCCATACGATTCCGTGGTTTATTTCATTCCCGATCTGAACCATGTCGGGGAGAGTTCCCTGCTCTTTCATTTGAAGCAGCACCGCTTTTGTGTAGCTTTTAAGCGTGTTTCTTACCCTGTTAAAATCCTGCCATTCCCATGCTTTGGGTTTGAATTGTTTTTGTGGATCAGCCCAGGTGTCGCTGTAATGAAAATCGAGCAGGAAATGGAGTCCGGCATCTTTGATGCGTTTTGCCATCTGAAGGGTGTGTTGGAGATCACAAAAGCCATCTCCCGGAGAGTATCCACCCGGTACTTCAGGATTTACAAAAAGCCGGAGCCGGATGGAATTAAAGCCATGGTCTTTTAACAGTTGAATGGCATCTTTTTCTTCTCCGTTTTCTTTAAACTTCATTCCACGGGCTTCGAGTTCCGGAAGGAATGATATGTCGGCACCGATGATTTTTTGCGGAATAACAGGAGAAGGGGTAAGTTGTTCCGGAGTTGGTTTTTTAAGCTCCACATCGGCAGGGATCAGATGTATTTCGTGTGATGCTGCCCAGAGGCTTTCTGCGCTTACTTCCACATTAACTATTCCGGTTGTCTGACCGGCTTTAAGTACCAGGTTTTTAATTCCGTTTTGAAGTTGTGACTTCCAGACTTTCATGGTATCGGAATCGATTGTCCTTTCCGGTTCCGAGCCATCCGGTTCAGTAACAGTGGCATTGCCTTTTACACGGATGTTAAATTCCACACCGGAATCCATGATTTCCATGCCGGTGCTGTCGGTTACACTGATCCGCAACCGGGCTTCATCTTTTCCGTCAGCGATCATTGTAGTTTTGTAACTCGCAAAAACCAGGGTTTCGGGTTGACCGGTGGATTTCTGGTACCAGGAAGTATAATCGGTCTCTTGAGAATCACCCGGTTTGGTCTGGCAGCCAACAATGATCAGGGTCAGAATAATCAATGTTGTATTAAATGGTTTCATTTGTTTCATTTTTTTACTTTAAAGGTAGAAATTTTTTCTGCGATTAATTTGCTACTTTCGTCTAAATTCCTGATGAATGTATGCAACAAAAAAATTTCAGTCTGTTGGTATAGGGGAAATTCTATGGGATATGCTACCAGGAGGGAAAAAGCTTGGGGGCGCGACCACTAATTTTGCATTCCATGCTCATCAACTGGGAGTCCGTAGCTTTATTGTCAGTTCGGTAGGCGACGATGCACCGGGGAAAGAAATTCTCGGGAAGCTCCGGGAACTTAATCTTTCAACCGGGTATATTGCCATACACACAGGATATGAAACCGGAATCGTTCAGGTAAGGTTGGAGGACGGGATACCGGAGTTTGAGATCCGGGAAGGGGTTGCCTGGGATCATATCCCATGGAATACAGCCTTGAAAGAGCTGGCAGCATTGTGCGATGCTGTATGCTTTGGTTCACTGGCACAACGTTCGGAGATGTCCCGGATGACAATCCGGAACTTTCTGAAATATACAAAACCCGGATGCCTGCGGGTGTGTGATATAAACCTTCGCCAGCATTTTTATAACACCGATATTATTGAATCTTCCCTGCAACTGGCCTCTGTTTTGAAACTGAACAACGAGGAATTAGCGGTAGTTGCCGAAAATTTTTCCCTATCAGGCTCAGAAAAGGCAATTTTGGAAATCCTGATGGATCGTTTTGAACTGACCATGATCGCACTGACAAAAGGAGACAAGGGAAGCCTTTTAAAGACTAATAACAAAGAATCGTTTCTGGAAGTCCCGAAAGTGAAGGTGAAAGATACCGTGGGAGCCGGAGATTCCTTTACAGCGGCAATGGTTGTCGGTTTGCTGAATGGCAAACCATTGCAGGAGATTCATCAGGCAGCCAATGAAACAGCTGCTTATGTATGCAGCCAGGAGGGTGCAACTCCGGTTCTGTCTGAGAGGTTTATCAATAAAGTGAAGCAATCCATACCTTCCGGCCAGTGAATATTATGAAAGAGAAAAAAATACCATGGTCGAAAATAGTGATCATTCTGGTCACATCCCTCACTGCAATTGTTATTGTTTCAATGACTGTCGGGAAAGAATTGTATGAAGGAAGGACCCAAAGTATTTTTTCTTTTGGGCTGATCCATTTTTCAGGGTACCTTTTTTTTCTGCTGATGCCGGTTGAGATGGCTTTTATTTATTACCTCTCTTATTACGAGGAGGTTGAGCTGATAGCGGTAGCCATGGGAACAGCCGTCCTAGCGCAAATTGTAGACTACCTGATAGGGTATTCGTTCAGTGCGAAATTTATGCATGATGTTGTAGGGAGTAAACGTATTCAGAGGGCTGAAAAATACATCCGGAGATATGGCAATCTGACGGTTTTTATTTTTAACGGAACCCCTCTTTCATCGCCGGTAATTGCACTGGTGGCAGGCATTATAAAATACCGGTTCCGCGACCTGATGATCTACAGTATTGCAGGTTTGCTGATCAAATATATTATTCTGAGTCTGCTGTTTGCCAATACAAACTGGTTTTAATATATTATAGAAATCCACGTCCTGGGGGCGTGGTAATGTATTTTTTGCTTTGCTTGTATATGAATGGAATCATAAGTCGGGAGACCGAAGACGGAAGTCAGGAGTAAAGAACACTTCGGACTTCGGACTTCGGACGAAAAGGCTTATATATTATTGTATGTTTCATAATCCTATGGATTAAATTTAATACCACCTTCTTTGATGGTGGATTCTTTATTTCTAGTTCAGCCGAATATCTTAAAAAATAAATTAACCGGCACCAACAGTGACAATCTTTGAACCCTGATTTAACCGCAAAGAGCGCAATGGTCATGCAAAGTTCATAAAGTAATTTAGTATATATTTGCAGCGAATAACAAAAAGAACATCTATGAAAGCATATGTATTTCCGGGACAGGGAGCCCAGTTTCCAGGCATGGGAAAAGATCTGTACGGGAACTCAGAGATTGCCCGGGAGATGTTTGAAAGAGCAAACGAACTTCTTGGATTCCGGATTACCGATAGCATGTTTGAAGGTACGGTAGATGAACTGAAGCAAACAAGGGTAACCCAACCGGCCATTTTTTTGCATTCGGTTTTGTTGGTTGCATCGTTGAAGGATTTTTCTCCTGGTATGGTAGCAGGGCACTCGCTGGGTGAGTTTTCAGCTTTGGTGGCCAACGGTGTATTGACCTTTGAAGACGGGTTAAAGCTGGTCTTGCAACGGGCACTGGCTATGCAGAAAGCCTGTGAAATAAGGCCTTCTGCTATGGCAGCCATCGTTGGTCTTGAGGATGAGATGGTGGAAAAAGTGTGTGCTGAAATTGAGGATATTGTGATCCCAGCCAATTACAACTGCCCGGGACAGGTGGTTATTTCAGGTACTGTGGCTGCGGTGGATGAAGCATGTGAAAGGCTGACCGGCAAAGGGGCTAAAAGAGCTTTAAAACTAGTGGTGGGGGGTGCTTTTCATTCCCCTTTGATGCAACCCGCCCGTGAAGAACTGGCAGCTGCTATTGAGTCTGCCCGTTTTGCCAAACCTGTTTGTCCGGTGTACCAGAATGTGGATGCCTTACCTACTTCTGATCCGGAAGCGATAAAAAGAAAACTGATCGCCCAGTTAACCCATCCTGTGCGTTGGACACAAACGGTTCAGAACATGGTCAGAGACGGTGCTTCCAGTTTTACAGAAGTTGGGCCGGGGTCGGTTCTGCAGGGATTGATAAAACGAATAGACAGAAATTTGAAAGTTACAGGAATAACCAGTTTTCCATAATAAGAAGGCCCTGATCCCGGAGCTACCGGAATCAGAACTTCCGGGTCTTAATTTGGTTTGTTCTGTATCATCCGGTAGATGGTAGATTTGCCTATATTAAGCTTTGAAGCGACTAGTCTGACGTTGTTGTTGTAACTATTCAGAAAATGAAAAATAATATCCTCGGTATATTCTTCGAGGGTCTTTTCTTTCGCCAGTAAGTTTTTAACATCGTCCTTAATGCTTACATTAAGGTGTTCTTCTCTTATATTTTCATCGTTTGACATGACACAGGCCAGCTCCATAATGGCTTTTAATTCCCTGATGTTTCCGGGGAACGGATAGGTCAGTAATTTGTTGGTTGCTTCCTTGGATATATTTTTGGGAGTAAGGTTGTTTTCTTTACAGAATTCGTTCACAAAATATTTTGCCAGAAGAATTACATCATTGCCTCTATCCCTGAGGGGTGGAGCTTCGATGGGCAGACCCATTAACCTGTAATACAGATCCTGCCTGAACTTTCCGTCTGAGACCAGGGTTGCCATATTTTTATGGGTGGCTGTGATGATCCGCACATCGATCGGAATGGGTTTCAGTCCGCCTACGCGGATCACTTCGCGTTCCTGAATAACCCTCAGAAGTTTGGTCTGTATATTCAAATCCAGCTCTGCAATTTCATCGAGAAACAGTGTGCCTCCGTCCGCTGCTTCAAATTTTCCTGTCGTCCGTAGATCGGCCCCCGTAAAGGACCCTTTTTCGTGTCCGAAAAGTTCGCTTTCAATAAGCGTTTCCGGTATAGCAGAAATGTTTACCGGGATGAAAGGTTTGTCTTTTCTGGATGAATTGAAGTGAATCCCTTTGGCAATCAATTCCTTACCGGTTCCTGTTTCTCCGGTTATCGAAACAGAGATGTTGGTTCTCACTGCTTTTTCCATTAATTCAAAAACCTGGTCTATTTCACGGCTGTTTCCCTGAATAACATTTTTAAAATCGTATTTCTTTTTAACCACATCCCGGAGGTAGGTGTTTTCCTTACGCAACTGGTCTGACTCATGAATGTTTTTAATGATATTTTCCAGACGTTCCCTGGTATCAGGCCCTTTGGCGATATAATCGTAGGCCCCGTCCTTTAAAAGAGTGACTGCGGTGTTGATGTCATCTTGCCCTGAAATTATGATAACATGTGTTTCAGGAGAGATTTTTTTGATCTCTTTGAGTACTTCTGCGCCGTTCATATCCGGGAGGGTGTAATCAAGCGTGATCACATCCGGGGTATCCGTGACATGAGCCAGGCAATCTTTCCCGTTTTCAAAGATTTCTATGTTGTATGATTCATTTTGGGACAATTGACGTTTCAATACCTTTGCATACAACAGATTGTCCTCTACAATGAAAATATTATAATTCCTGGTTTTCATATTGTTTGATCATAAGAAAGTGTAAATCAATAGGTCAAAAATATGAAAAAAAATTGAACAAACAACGATGCAGGTAGCAATTAAGAGGAAAAATGGTCCAAATTTGGGAAATTCAGGTTTTTCTTCCTCCCTTTGTAGGGGGATCCCTGAGGGTGATTCTCTGATTTGGACAATTCCAACTATGAGATTCCTGTTCTTTTTTTGGTAAAAGCAGGAATCTGTTGATCAGAATTTATAGGCTGCTTTTTGCAAATCCGTGAGGTTCCTGAACGCATTTGGTGGATTCAGGTATTTTGCCAGGTGCAGATGCACTTTCAACCGTATTTCTTTTCCGATCGGGGTATCCATCCGGTCAAAGGAATGGCCTCCCGGGAGTTCTTCAAATATTTCATAACTGAATATTTTCTCTTCTGCTTTAAGTGATTTTATCAGGTGTTCCACTTCCAGGACATTCACATCATCATCAATGGTGTTTGTATGGATAAGGAGGGGAGTATTTTGAAATTTATGTGCATTCCAGGCAGGGGAGCGGCGTCTGTATTCTGTTACGTTTTCGTTGGCACTTTGTCCGATATGGTATTCTGATTCATACAGATCGCGGTATCCCTGGGTTTGGTAACCCATTCGGGCAATAAGGTCGCTGACGGGCACCCCGGCAAAAGCTACCTGGTAATCATCCGGATGATCAAAAATATTCATTAGTGCGATGAGGCCGCCATGGCTCCAGCCAACAATACCCACCCTGTTTTTATCAATAAATCCATACGTTTCGATCATGTAATTGCGGCTGTAATACACATCCTCGGTTTCCAGCCCGCCATAATCGATTTTTTCGTAGTGGGACCGACCATACCCTGTACTTCCCCGGTATTCCGGGGCAACAACCACATAGCCCTGGCTTACCAGTTCCCTGACAATGTGCGTATAGTAGGTGGTAAAATTGCTGTGAACTCCTCCGTGAGGCAAAACAATCAACGGGTATTTATCCGATACATCCACAGCAAGTGGAATAAAAACATACGTCCAGAATTTAACCGGATTTCCGGCCCCCATGGCATCCGGATTCTTCTCCTTCCATCGGGGCGGTCCGTAAATATACAGCTTGTCTACATGCGCGATGTCTCCCACTTTTTGATACCATAAAATGTCATCCACCGCTTTCTCCAGTTGATCCAGCCGGTGGCTTACGTTTTCGCAGTGCTCATTCAGCCTCTCTCCAAGTGAGTTCAGGTCATAGACCTCCTGTGCGTTTATTGTTCCGGAGAGTAACAACAAACCACTTAATAGAATAAATACGTTTTTCATCGGTATAGATTTAAATAAAAACATGCTTTAGAATTCATTGGATGGATTGGTTCTGTTTTTTAGCTGTTTCTTGCCACGATAAGGAAAACCTGTATCGGAAGAGGAAAGATATCGTTTATTTTAGAAGGATGCAAGTGGATGTTTGGGTTATTGTAGGTTTTTACCGTTTGTTTCCATTAAGGTTCCGTATGTTTGTTAACTTAGGCAACAGATAAAAAAACAGCAATGAACACCAAAGCTTTTCATAAACTGTCCTACGGATTGTACATTATTGCCTCAGAACATGAGGGGGAAAAGGCAGGATACATCGGCAATACAGTTTTTCAGGTTACGTCCACGCCGCCGCAGATTGCTATAAGTTGCCACAAGAATAATTTTACCATGGGGGTGATTCAAAAAAGCAACCTGTTTTCGATATCCGTGTTGAAGCAGGACCTTGATATTTCCATTATCCGCAATTTCGGATACCAATCCGGTAAAGACATCGATAAATTTAAGAATATCGACAGTAAGAAATTTTCCACCGGGGTTCCACTTGTAGCCAATGCTTCGGTCGCGTGGTTTGAATGTGAGGTAGTACAGAAAATCGATGTAGGTTCGCACATTTTGTTTATTGGGGAGATAAAAGATTCCGGATTGTTTTCCGAAGAACCTGTTTTAACGTATGCTTACTACCGGGAAACATACAAAATGCTGGCTCCCAAAAATGCTCCAACCTATTTAAAGAATGCATCACCGGAAGAAACAAAAACCAAAGAGCCGGCAGAATCCGGATCGGCAGACCCTGAAAAGATGAAATCCTCAGAAGAAACAAATAAAAAATCTGCTTATACCTGCTCCGTCTGTGGGTATACATACCATCCCGAAGAGGGTGATCCCTCATCAGGAATCCCTCCGGGAACACCCTTTGCAGACCTGCCTGAGGATTATCGATGCCCGGTATGCAATGCCGGAAAAGAATTATTTAATCCAGCCAGCTAACAGGGTATTTCTTTTCCGAAGGATTTCTAATTCATGTATCCCCAGGCTGACATTGAAAAGGTTATCTTCCATGAACCCTTAACCGGTTGGAGTACGGTGAATCATCCAGGGGGGAAAATCCGGCACAAACCTGAAAGATTTTTCTTGTCAGAGGGTTCTATGCGTACCGTCACAGAATGGTTTATTCTTTGTTTGTTTACATTGACATAGATACACGGTTTTTTGTTCTTCCATTTTAAACTCCACCGGATTGATTCCGGTTCCCTTATGGGAGCCATCACAAAAGGGCTGGTTAGAGCTCCTTCCGCATGCACACCAGAAGTAAACACCGGGTTTTAGCTCTTTGGCAGCAGGTTGCCGTGCCGCAATGATTGGTTTTTTCATAGAATAAAATGTATTTATTTCAGTCTGTTATATGAAAAGCAAGAACCCGGTTATCCGAGAAGGTGGGAACCAGCAACAATCCGGGTTTATAAGCATAATCCAGGTCTGCGGTATTCACATGATCGGCTGAGGAATCCCAGAGTTTGACAGGATCTCCTTCGGAGACCATAAAAATACGACCTGCCCAGTGTGAAAAGATCAATCTCCCCTGGTTGTCCCGTTCAAGACCGTCAATGCCGCCTCCTTCTTTAACAAGCACTTTCACCTCCCGGGTTTCAAAATCAACCTCATACACAGAATTCTCTCCGATCAGGAGTTTTCCCTCTCCGGCCCATAAGCCATTGGGTGTTTTGATGGTTTCGTTTTTTAACCAGCGTGATAGTTCCCCGTTTTTCAGACGGAATATTTCCCCGGTCTGGCTATCGGAAGCATATACTTCGCCATTAATCCGTATGGCAATATCGTTTAGAAAAACAGCTCCCGGAGCCTCGTGTCGGGTTAAGATCTTTCCTCTCTGAATATCAATCTCCACCACCTGGTTGATATCGGCCACATAAAGGATATTGCCAAAAATTCCCATTCCTTTTGGGGCATCAAGTCCGGTAACCCATTTCAGCTTTTTAATCTTCCCCTCAGTCGATAACTTGCTGATATACCCATTCCCATCTTTTTCATTAGCCGATCCGTTTATGTTGGAAACGTAAATGATATCGTTGGATTCATCGTACAGTACGGATTCCGGCGTTTCAAAGTCCCTGCTGGTAGCCCAATCCTGCACGATTCTTTGTGGGGTGGCGTAAAACCATAGGGACACTAAAAGTACAATTAAAAAAAAGTATTTCATTCGTGTTTTTTTTATATTTACCATTAGAGTGCAATTTAGCAATTTTTAAAACCGGATGTATTCTATGAAACAAATAGTGGCTTTTTTGTTCATTTGTTGCGGATTAAATATATACGGTCAATCCGACTCCGGGGTTCTGTTTTATACCGGTACTTTTTCCGGTAGCGGAGCTGAAGGAGTCTATGTCTGCACTTTTGATACGGTAACCTGAGACCTGAAACAGAACAATGTGATACGGGGTCTGGAGAATCCTAATTTCCTGGTTCGATCTTCCGACGGCTGTCTTTTATATGTTTGAAACAGGGGTGGGGTGAAAAAATTAACAGGCTGAATTGTGATACCCGTCATCATTGTTATGAAAGTTTGCTGCTAATCAACCGGATAAATTCTTCTCTTGTGGCGATTCTTTCAAATGCTCCGGTAAAGTCGGAAGTGGTGGTTATGGAGTGTTGTTTCTGGACGCCACGCATCTGCATACACAGGTGTTGCGCCTCAATTACAACCGCAACTCCCAGCGGGTTCAGGGTTTGCTGAATGCAATCTTTTATCTGTGAGGTGAGTCTTTCCTGTACCTGCAGTCTGCGGGCATAGACATCCACAACCCGTGCTATTTTGCTTAATCCGGTAATATATTTGTTGGGAATGTAAGCCACATGGGCCTTCCCGAAAAAAGGCAACATATGGTGTTCACACATGGAATAGACCTCGATATCCTTGACAATGACCATCTGTCTGTAATCTTCCTGAAATTTGGCTGATTGCAAAATCTTAACAGGGTCCGTTTCATATCCCTGTAACAGAAACTGCAACGATCTGGCCACCCGAAGCGGTGTTTTTTCAAGTCCTTCCCGTGTCGGATCTTCTGCCAGAATCTTAAGTATTTCTCTGTAATGTGCCTCCAGTTTTTTTATTTTTTCGCTATCAAATTTCTCAATTTTCCGGTAGGCTCCTTTGCTATTGTTTAATGAGATCTCCATATTTGTATCTTAATTTATTGCCTACAAAGATTAACCTTTTTTTATAAAATCAGTATGAAAGGGTAGAATGTTTTTCGTCTTACGAATTTTTTTAAATGGAAATGAAAATGTATGAAGATCTTAATCGTTGCAGCTACCTGGATGGAAGTCAGGTTACTGGTAGATGAACTGGAATTCCTGGAAGAAAATACCAATAACCTCAAGAGATACAGATATAAGAATACTGAAATAGATATTCTTGTTTCTGGTATTGGAACCACGTTTACTACATTTCATCTCACAAACGCCCTTATGAATCAAAGATACGGGTTGGTGATCAATATGGGGATTGCCGGAAGTTTAACCAAAGATCTGAAAATAGGGCAGGTTGTAAATGTGATCAGTGAAGAGTTTGCTGATCTGGGTATTGAAGACAAAAAAGAGTTCCTGACGCTTTTCGATTCCGGATACCTTGACGCAGATGAATTTCCCTTTGAAAACGGAGTCCTGAAAAATTCCACCAACGGAATTATATCCTTCTTGAAGCCGGTAAGAGGAATTACCACCAATAAAAGCAACGGACGCGAATCGAGCATTCATGAATTAAGCTTCAAATTCAACGGGCATATAGAAAGCATGGAGGGTGCTGCCGTTTTTTATGTGTGTAAATGGATGGGGGTGCCTTTTTTGGAGATCAGGGCTGTTTCCAACTATGTGGAACCCCGTGATGTCTCCCGTTGGAATATTCCCCTGGCATTGGAAAATCTGAGTACCGAAGTGTTGGGAGTTTTTGAAAAGCTCCCCATTAAAGTTCCCTGAATTTTTTATTTTTGTTTAAAACGCATGAATGAAAGTAACGCTGGGGTTTTCTACCTGCCCGAATGATACGTTTATTTTTGATGCCCTGGTGCATCAGAAAATAGATTTGGAAGGTCTGGATTTTGATGTGGTACTGGCTGATGTTGAGGAGTTAAACCGCCGGGCTTTTGCTTCCTCGATTGATATAACCAAAATCAGCTACTTTGCCTATGCTTTTTTTGCCGGTCAGTTTCAGATCCTCGATGCCGGAAGTGCCCTGGGGTATAAAAACGGCCCCTTGCTGATCAGTAAATATCCCCGGACCATGGAAGAGATCCCCGGGTTACAAATTGCCATTCCCGGGATTTATACTACAGCCAACCTGTTATTCTCTGTAAGATTCCCGGAAGCAAAGAAAAAAAAGCAAGTCCTGTTTTCTGAAATTGAAAATGCCATCCTGAATGAAGAGGTGGATGCGGGGGTAATTATTCATGAAAACAGGTTTACTTATCAACCCAAAGGCTTGAAAAGGATCATCGATCTTGGTGAGGACTGGGAGAAAAATACAGGGCAGCCCATCCCGCTGGGAGGCATTGCCGTGAACCGGAACCTTCCGGCTGAAGTCAGGGAAAAGGCCGGAAGAGTGATCAGACGCAGTGTGGAATTTGCCTTAAACAATCCGGATGACAGTTATCCGTATGTAAAAAAGTATGCCCGGGAATTGGATGATGAAGTGATAAAAAAACATATCGGTTTGTATGTCAATAACTTTACCCTCTCCTTAGGGAAAAAAGGACATGAAGCCATACATACCCTTTACCGAATAGCTACAGAAAAAGGAATTATTGCTAAATTGCCCCGCGATATTTTTTACCGGGCCGGCATAAAATAATTGCCTGATGAGGCAATATCTGGCTCTTTTTATAGTTTAATCAGCAAAGCCCGTTTTTGTCAGAGAACAGAACATTAAGGAATGCTGTACCAAACCAAAACCACGTAAAACGAATGATTGTTGTAACGGGAGCTGCAGGATTTATAGGCAGTTATTTAGTAGGCAAACTTAACCGGAGCGGGTATCACGACCTGATTTTAGTGGATAAATTCAGGAATCCTTCCAAAGAAGGCAATCTGAAACATAAAACATTCAGGGAAAGAATTGAACGGGATGAATTCTTTTTCTGGTTATCCGGAAATTATGATCAGGTAGAAGTTATTTTTCATCTGGGAGCCCGTACCGATACCATAAGCCAGGAGCCAGCTATTTATAAGGAGTTGAACCTTCGTTATTCACAACGTTTGTGGCAGGAGTGTAGCCGGTTTCAGATTCCTCTGGTGTATGCATCATCAGCTGCAACGTATGGAAACGGGGATAGGGGATTCTCAGATAATCATAAAGAGATGAACAAACTGGAACCCCTGAACCTGTATGCCCGTTCGAAACATGATTTTGATATCTGGGCGCTGAACCAGAAAGAAACCCCGGCATTCTGGGCTGGGTTAAAATTCTTTAATGTCTACGGCCCCAATGAATACCACAAAGGCGATATGGCTTCCGTTGTATTGCATGCCTATAGGAAAATTAAGGATTCGGGGAAAATGAATTTGTTCAGGTCGCATCGTTCCAATGTAAAGGATGGTGAACAAAAAAGGGACTTTGTGCATGTGGACGATATAACCGAAGTGATGCTGTTTTTTATGGAGAATCAAAATAAACCGGGAATTTATAACGTAGGTACCGGGAAAGCGCGTACCTATCTGGAACTTACCCGGGCAGTTTTTGAAAGCATGCATATGAATCCCGAAATAAGGTTTGTCGATACTCCCCTGTCTCTGCGCAACCGATACCAGTATTTTACTGAGGCTAATATCCGTAAACTACGGGAAACAGGATATTCCAAACCTTTCTGCGAACTGGAGCAGGGGGTGGGGGATTATGTCTCAAACTTCCTTGCGCATGAATTGATCTATTAATTGTACGTTTTCACCGGTTCGCTGCTTTTCGTGGCCTCTGACACCCTGCTTGCCCTCGATAAATTTCTGGTGCCTCTTCCCTATGTGGGCCTCCTGGTTATTAGGAACCTATATCGGGGCACAATACCTTGATCATGCAAGGCCTCCTGAAACAGTGCACCTGAAAGGAGAATAAAAGAGGAAATTATTTATTGACGGAAACAAACTGAGCTATATTCCGGTTCATTTCAATGCGGTTGAGAAGCGATTGTATGATCCGGTTGTACAATTCGTCTTTCAGAACACTGTCTTCTATACCTGCATCAATATTCGGGTTATCGTTCACCTCAATAATAAATACTTCATTGTTTACAACTTTCAGATCCACACCATATAATCCGTCACCCATGAGGGCTGCGGCTTTTAAAGCCGTGGAAATGATATTTGCAGGTACTTCCGATATGGAAAAGGTTTCCCATCGGCCCCAATTTTCCCTGTCGTTGCTTTGCCAGTCAAAGATCTGCCAGTGGTTATTTGCCATGTAATATTTGCATGCAAACAGGGGGGCATTATCCAGGACGCCTATCCTCCAGTCATATTCCGAAGGGATAAATTCCTGGGCGATAACCAGGTCCGATAATTTGAAGAGCTTTTTCAGCGAATTATCAAGCTGTTCCTGGTTCTCTGCTTTCATGACGCCCAATGAGAAGGCACTGTCAGGTTGTTTAAGAACGATCGGGAAAGCAAAGGAAATAGGTTTGTTGGGTTTATAGGTCGTGCGAGCCAGAATTTCTGTTGCCGGTGTTTTTATGTGGTTCTGACGCATCCGCTCATGAAGGAATATTTTATTGGAACACCGTAAGATGGACCAGGGATCGTCAATAACAACCAATCCTTCAGCATAGGCAGCCCTCGAAAAGTGGTAGGTGTGGTTGTTAACATCAGTGGTTTCCCGGATAAACAAAGCATCAAATTCCGGGAGCTGACTGAAATCTTCCCTGGTGATATATTCGGTATAAAAACCGGCCTTTTCAGCTGCTTTTTTAAAATTCCTGAGTGCCACAGGGCAGGAAGGAGGATTTTTTTCCGTTGGATTAACCAGAATAGCCAGGTCATATTTGTAATGCGTAAACCGGGATTTGTTGAAACGCTTGCGTGAAAAATAGGTTTTGGCAAATTCCTTGACTTTAGCCAGATCTTCAGGATTGACCTTTTTTAAACTTAATGGAGAAACCCGCTGGATCATCCACTTGTCGGTTTTTGAAAAATCTACCCGAAGCAAAGGAGCTTCAAAAAAGTAATAGAGTTTACGGGCCAGGTTCCGGAATTTCGGATGCACGGATTGCCCGAAATAGATATTCAGACTTAGTTTGTTTTCAGAGATATGTAGCAGGCTTTTTTGGATATTTTCATCGATGTATCCTGATATGGACCGAACCAGTGAAAGACTCGAAAAATCACGCATGGTGGTGGCGTTGGGAATCACCCGGTGGTCGCGTGCTGAAGCCAGCAACGATACATAGTATCCGAATTTCTGATACCTGTATGAATTGCTGAGGTTGAAGATACGGACATTTTTTAAAGACTGGAATTCAGGTTCCGTAATATAGCTCTTCGAAGAAACAATTTTTACGCCTTTAATATCCAGATCCCATTCTTTGGGATCCCTGACAATTATAATATTGGTGATCGCTTGTTTTTGTGGGAACCCTTTGTCACGAAAAATCATCCTGATTCCATCTTCTCGGGGTGCATAATAATCCGGGAGTCTTTTGATCTCCACAAATCCCGAATTTTTGTAAAAATTGATTAGCTTTGTGTCAGAAGCCTTTGCTTCAAGTGTAATCCGGTTTAACCCTGAATTCTTCGCTTCTTCAATGGCATGATCCAGTAATTGTTTTCCAATATGTTTACCCCGGTATTCTGGTAGGACAGCAATGGATTGGATCCGCAACGATTTTGGATAGAGGCAGAGTACTGTGGAGGCAACCGGGATCCTTTTGTCTTCCTGTTTGATCTCTGCCAGCATTACTCTCTGCCTCGGACTGGTAAGGCTGGTACGGATCGACCTGAGTGAACTCCGGATGTGTTTTGGGAAAGAGATATTTTCTAGCCGTTCCAGAAACGGCAGGTCCTGAGCGGTTGCATCATGGAAAATTAGTTCCATATTTTGATATCGTATGAAAAAACGGACAAATGTAATGCAAATTTCAAATGGTTGATCCGGAAGAGAAAAAACAAAAGACAAAAAAACATAAATGAAAGGTCGAAAATCAAAGGGCTACATACACCTTCCTTGCTAATTCTCTTATTCCAGGATGAAAAGCACCGAGAAAAAATGCATGATACTGCCTGCCATTACAAAGAGATGCCATATTCCGTGGCCGTATTTCAGGTTGCGCCAGATATAAAAAATGACCCCAAGGGAATAACAGCCTCCTCCAAGGAAGAGGAATACCAGGCTTGGTGTTGGGAGATGCTTCACCATGGGTACGATGGCAAAAACAAACATCCAGCCCATAAGCAGGTAAAGGACCACCATCAGTTTACGGAAACGGGTCAGAAAGATCGAGCGGATAACAATCCCGGCAAGGGCCAGCCCCCATATCATCCCGAACATAACCCAGCCCACTGTTCCGCGTAGAACGGTTAGCAGATACGGCGTATAGGTACCGGCAATTAACAGGAAGATGGCTGAATGATCAAAACGGGCAAACAGGTTCTTTATCTTCTCTTTGGTTATACTATGGTATAAAGTGGATGAAGTGTAAAGCAGAACCAGGGTACTTCCAAAAATAGCAAAACTCACAACATGCCAGGCATCGCCCTTTAGCGCAGCAGAAACAACCAGCACGACAAGCGCAGCTATGCTGAGCAACAGGCCAAGCCCATGCGTAATGCTATTCACTATTTCTTCCCGTATGGTTAATGCCCTGTATTCCTGCTTCTGTTTTTTCATGTGATTATAATTGTCTGTTTTTTAAAGGGTTCAGATGTAAGCCTGTCCGGATTTGCTCCGCTGAAGCTATGCGAAAGCGATACAGACAGGGAATGCCCCTATGTATAATCATTGTTTTTTGTGGCATGATTTGATAGGATCGTTTCATCCGAAGTACCTCTTTTTATTTTTTTATAACGTTTGGGAAAATATATTGTTTTGTTAAAAAGAACAAATTTTAAAAACATTAACTGGTACCTGAAACAGGCCAGTTCTGAATTGAGAATTGTACTCATAACAACGGTTCAGCAAACGGGTATTTCCAAATTGACCAAAGCAAGATCCGGTAAAGCAGATTATTCCCATTTGTGTGAAGGATAATATGACCAAGACGGATTATAAAAAATCCTAGCTTGCCTACCTTTATTGTTTATAGAAATTCCTTTCTTCCAAATATTTCCATGATTTGGGTGGCAGAAAATGCCGGATGTCCCTGCCTTCCCCTACTGCCTTCCGGATGAAAGTGGAAGATATTTCAATAAGGGGGGCATCGACGATCATCAGGTCAGCTATCGATTTTACTGTTTCCGGGTTGAAGCCCGGCCGCGGATAGACAATGATCCGGTACCCGGATCGGATGGTTTCATGGTTTTTCCACGTATGCAGATATTCCAGGTTGTCTGATCCGATGATAAGTGAAAACCGGTAATCCGGATGTTTTTTCCCCAGGAAGATCAGTGTGTCGCAGGTGTAGGATGGACTGGGCAATGTGAATTCTATATCGGAGGCACTGAACCGGGGATCCCCGTCGATGGCAAGGGAAACCATTTCAAAACGATGCCCGGGATCCAGCAGGATTCGCCTTTTTTTATGCGGATTCCAGGGCGATACAACAAACCATATCTGACTTAGTTCCGTGTATTCAACAAGATAGTTGGCTATGGCCAGATGCCCGATATGAACCGGATTAAAAGTTCCGAAGAATAATCCGATTTTTTTACCCTGTTCTGCTTCCTGTGTTTCCATAATCCGCAAAAAAAGATTGTGCGCCTGATAATGGCTTCCCGGTTTTTTACGTCTCAAAACTACAAACTATTTATATAAATAAGGCTATTATTTTCTGTTTTCAGATACACAACAGACCTCTGGCAGGGAGTTGACCATGATTGCATTTTAAATAAATAAGGATTATATTTGTATAACCTGGAAATCTTAAAATCCCGATATGCAGAAATTACTCTACTTTTTTTTGGTATTGATTCTTGTTGTTTCCTGTAAAAAAACTGTGCAGGATGCAGAGAATCAGAAATTGCTGCATTCTTTTTCCCAACAGTTGAAGGTGTTGGCCGGAAATATTCCGCAAGATAAAGTCCCCCGTTCCTATGATGAGGAAACCGGATACCAGATGGTAGGGAACAGCGATTGGACCTGTGGTTTTCCTGCCGGCATGTTCTGGTTGATGTATGAAATGACCGGAGATGTATACTGGAAAGAGGTGGCAGAAGAAAACACACTGAAACTGGAAGGGGTCCAGTATAATTCCAGTACCCACGATCTGGGATTTATGGTGTTCTGTAGTTACGGCAATGCATACCGGCTTACCGGGGAGGATCAATACCGTGAGGTTATCCTGCAGGCTTCCGAAACATTAATTGGGCGGTTTAATCCCGTGGTTGGGAGCATTAAATCGTGGGACTGGTCGGACCAATGGCAGTTCCCGGTGATTGTTGACAACATGATGAATCTCGAAATGCTCTTTTGGGCGTCCCGGGAAACCGGAAATACGGAATATAAGGATATAGCTGTAACCCATGCCAACACAACGTTAAAGAATCATTTCCGGGAAGACATGAGTTCGGTGCATGTGGTGGATTACGATACCCTTACCGGGAAGGTGGTGGCACGGGAAACCCACCAGGGGTTGAATGATGAATCATCGTGGGGCAGAGGCCAGGCATGGGGTCTCTATGGTTTTGTGGTGTGTTACCGCGAAACCAACGATCCCCGTTACCTCGGGGCTGCAGAAAATATTGCAGATTTTATTATCCGGAACCTCCCGGAAGATGGTATCTCTTACTGGGATTTTAACGACCCGGCCCTTCCGGAAACGTACAGAGATGTTTCAGCCGCAGCTGTCACAGCTTCTGCCTTGTTTGAATTGAACAACTATTCCCAACAGGGTGAGCATTACCTGGAAGTGGCAAACAAAATAATCCGTTCCCTGTCTTCTGAAAAGTACAGGGCCCGGCCAGGCGAAAACGGAGGGTTTTTGCTGAAGCATTCCGTGGGGAACAAACCCGCGAACAGCGAAATCGATGTGGCAATCAACTATGCCGATTATTATTACCTGGAAGCATGGAAAAGAAAAGTTAAATCTGAAAAAACAGAATAGTTATGTCCGTAATTTTTGAAGAACGGTATGCATACCATCCTGAGGATTTTAAAAAGTATGATACCAAGAAGATACGCAAGGAATTTCTGGTTAAGAAAGTGATGGAAAAAGGGAAGATCCGCCTGGTCTATTCGCTGATTGACCGCTACATTGTAGGGGGTGCGGTTCCTGTGAAAGAACCCCTGGAACTGGAGTCTGTGGATGCATTAAAGACTTCGTATTTCTGTGAACGCCGTGAAATGGGGATGATCAATGTTGCCGGACCCGGAACCATCGAGGTGGACGGTAAAGCCTATTCCATGAAATTCAAGGAAGCCCTTTATATCGGAAAGGGAAGCCGAAAAGTAATTTTTCGGTCCGATCATCCCGGAAATCCGGCGCATTTTTACATTAATTCGGCTCCGGCGCACAAGGAATACCCGGTTAAACATGTGACCCTGGCCGATGCCAATGTTCTGAAGGCGGGGGGCCAGGAAACATCCAATGAACGCGAGATCAACCAGTTGATCATTAACGGGATTGTAGATACCTGCCAACTTCAGATGGGATTGACCGAACTGAAGCCCGGAAGCATCTGGAATACCATGCCGGTGCATACCCATGGCCGCCGCAACGAGGTCTATTTCTATTTTAACGTACCGGAAGGGCAGGCTGTATGCCATTTTATGGGGCAACCCCAGGAAACCCGCCATATATGGATGCACAATGAGCAGGCAGTGATCTCCCCCAGCTGGTCGATTCATTCAGCAGCCGGTACCAGCAATTATATTTTTATATGGGGCATGGCCGGGGAAAATCTCGATTATACCGATATGGACGTGGTACAACCTGATGAACTTAAATAAAATGCGCACGATGGTTGAAGATCTCTTTACCCTGAAAAACAAAGTAGCCCTGGTTACAGGAGGTACCCATGGAATAGGCATGGCCATAGGGGTAATCCTGGGACAGGTTGGTGCAAAAGTATGTGTGAATGGTCGTTCTGTGGAAAGACTGGAACGATGCAAAAAAGAATATGCCTCCCGTGGAATCGATGTGTTTATCCTGAAATTTGATGTTACGGATGAGGCGGATGTAGACCAGGGAATTTCCACCATTGAAAGGGAAGTGGGCGAGATCGATATCCTGGTCAACAATGCCGGCATCATCAAACGGATTCCGATCCTTGATATGAAAGTCAGTGAATACCAGCAGGTTCTTGACGTGGATCTGGTGGCTCCGTTCATTGTTTCCAAACGTGTGGTTCCTGCCATGATCCGAAAAAGAGAAGGAAAAATCATCAACATGTGTTCGATGATGAGTGTTTACGGGCGGAATACGGTTTCCGCCTATGCTGCAGCCAAAGGGGGATTGAAGTTGCTTACAGCCAATATGTGTTGTGAGTGGGCCAAATACAACATTCAGGTGAACGGCATCGGGCCGGGGTATATTGCCACTGCCCAGACGGCTCCCATTCGGGAAGGAGGCCATCCGTTCAATGACCTGGTGATGACACGTACTCCGGCCGGACGATGGGGTGAACCGGAAGATGTGGGAAATGCTGCCCTTTTTCTGGCCTCGAAGGCCAGTAATTTTGTAAACGGACATGTTCTGTACGTGGATGGCGGCATTCTGGCAAATTTCGGGTACGTAAAAGGGGAAAACGACCTGGATTCAGCGTAACCTTTCAGATCAGGAATAGCCTGTTGATCCATCCCTGAATGATCTCTCCGGTTTCAGGATCCAGTTCCGAGCCAAAAAGGCTGTGCGGAATGGAATATACAATCAGCATCACAACGGCAGCTACAAGGGTGTAGGCGGGTCTCTCTTTTTTCAGGTTCATACTCACAGCAATTGTCCAGAACAAAAAGGCTACCAGGGTTTTATTGTCGGTAAGATCCCATCCAAAGGGGATCCCGGCCCAGGGCTCCCCAAAAGCATACCATTGCATTAAGGGGCCTAAAACCAATCCTCCCGCAAACAGAACGGCCAGAGTGACCTTTCCGGTTAAAACATATTTTCTGTGCCTGAAAAGAGCCATGATTCCCGCCAACGTGGAAAGGAACATGGCAGCAAACATGAAAATAACATGGGGAATAAGCACCGCAGCCGGAACCTCACCTTTAAACCGGATAACGACCGGATTGCCTTCATTCAACGGGTAGGTCTGCCCCTTTTTTTCAAGCGTGATCTTATATTCGAGTTTTCCTGCCGGGGGTTGGTGGGGTAAGAAACCTGTAAGCTGGCTATTTTGTCTTTCCATCGGAAGCTTCGTCCAGGAATCAGAGGTAGGATAGCGCCGGTATTCCAGGAAAGCGCGGATATCCGAACCTGTTCCTTCCAGAATAATCCTGCAATCTGTCTCCCCCCCGTGACTTCGGGGCAGCGTGAAGGTATAACCGGTCTCCCCGGGAGTGACTGTAACTTCTTTATCATAGGTCGGTCCTGTTGCCCGCTGATAAAGGACAGTTGCCAGGGTGATGATCATGGCAAGAATCCAGTATAGAGAATTTCGCATTTTTTACAATTGAACAGATGCAATAATAGCATTTTTAACCCTATTGTTCATAAAAAGAGGGGTGGAAATAAAATGTTTTGGTTAAATTCGTATTTATTGTTGGTTAATGCCAATTTTTTATCTAATTTCGAAGTACTAACTAACTTAACAGATCTGCTTATGGAAAAACAAACTGCAGGTAACATCTATTCAGGTGTTGCTGTTTTTTTCAACCATCTTGAATAACTATTCAAATTGTGTGATTATGGAACAATGACCATTTACATGAGACTCATGTTACACAAAGAGTTATACTATTTATTTATCTTAACCAAATCATTAAACAACTAAATTTAAAATCTATGGAAAAAAGTAAAACAAGAGGTATTTTTACCTTTCTTTTCCTTGCCATTTTTATGGTATTTTCTCTAGGTTCGTATGCGCAGGAGAAATTGTTGTCAGGTACTGTAACTGACAATGAGGGATCTCCTGTGCCGGGTGTTACGGTTGTCGTCAAAGGGACCACAACCGGAACCGTGACCGACCTGGATGGAACGTTTTCGTTGACGGTACCAACGGATGCTCAGATCCTTGTGTTCTCCTATGTGGGGATGTTATCACAGGAAGTTGAAATCGGCGACCAGTCAACCTTTGCTATCACCATGCGGCCTGATGTGATTGGGGTCGATGAAGTGGTGGTTGTAGGGTACGGAACGCGTATGAAAGAGGAGTTAACGGGATCCGTTTCCACGGTTTCCGAGGAGACAATGCAGATATCCACAGCTCCCAGTGTGATGAGCCGTATCCAGGGACAGGTTTCAGGTGTTACCGTAACCACTGCCAACCGGCCGGGAGGTGATGCCACGATCCGTATCCGTGGAATCGGGACGATTAACGACGCCAACCCGTTGTATATCATTGACGGTGTACCGGCAGGCCCGGGGAATAACATTAACCCCAGCGATGTTGAATCGATCTCTATCCTGAAGGATGCTTCCTCGGCAGCGATCTACGGTACCCGGGGTGCGAACGGTGTGGTTATTATTACCACCAAAAAAGGGCGCCTTAACCAGGCACCCAATATTCAGTTCCGGATGAAAACCGGTATCTCCAAGGCGACAAACCAGTACGACATGCTGATGACGCAGGAATATGCTGATGCTGTATGGTTGTCCTACAAAAACAGGAATACTCCACCTGACCATACACAGTATGGTTCCGGAACCACTCCGAAGATCCCGGATTATATTTGGCCCGGAGGAGCCATGGAAGACGACCCGGCAGTAAATCCGGATCTGTACGATTACAAAACCACTCCGATCTGTAAAGCCAACAAGGAAGGAACCGACTGGTACGATGAAATTTACAGGAATGCCCTGATCCAGGAATATGACCTTTCGGTAACCGGCGGCAGTAGTAACGCTACCTATGCATTCTCCGCAAATTACCTCGATGAAGAGGGAATTCTGGAACATACAAATTTTAACCGGTGGACGTTCCGGATGAATTCCGAATCCAAATTCAACGACTGGTTCAAGGCCGGTGAAAACCTGCAGATTGTGTATATCGATGAATACGGTAACTTAAGCGATAACGGTGAAGGTACTCCTATTTCGAATGCTTATCGCGCACAACCCATTTGTCCGGTATTGGATATCGGAGGGAATTACGCCGGCTCCCGGTCTCCGGAAATGGGGAACTTCGCGAACCCGGTAGCCATGCTTGACCGTGCCAAGAATAACAACGGCAAATGGGTTCGTGTCCTGGGGAATGGTTTTGCTGAAATTACCCCGATGGAAGGACTCTCGCTCAGATCGATGTTAGGGTATAATTACGGACAGTGGAACGGGATATCTTATACCATTCCCAACCTTGAACACTCCGAACCCAACAAGGTAAACGGTATGGGTGTCAGCTCGAACTACTCCATCCAATGGAACTGGACCAATACATTAACGTATGCGGCTACCTTTGCCGATATTCATAAAGTAAATGTCGTTGTGGGTACAGAAGCTATTGAGAACAAATATCAGTGGGTGAATGCCAGCCGAAGCCAGTATTTCTCTGAAAGTCCTGAGTATATGCAGTTGAATTCAGGTGAAATCAACAAAGACAACAGCGGTTCAGGTTCCGAATGGTCTCTGTTCTCCGTATTTGGCCGTTTAAATTATGACCTTATGGGCAGGTATTTCCTGGAAGCTTCAGTACGGCGGGATGGTTCTTCCCGGTTTAGTGAGGCCAACCGATACGGTACGTTCCCGGCTGTTTCTGTTGCCTGGGCTCTCACACAGGAAAGCTTTATGACCGGAACCCGGAACTGGCTCGACCTGCTGAAATTGCGAGTCGGCTGGGGCGTTTCCGGTAACGACCAGATGGGGAACTACAACTCCTATTCCAC
>Ga0307422_1000240_pt1 | contig 32341 bp, 29 predicted proteins | sample SalMarWE160290MG_FD_202153 | JGI IMG/M metagenome (GOLD analysis project Ga0307422, IMG submission 202153) | Salt marsh sediment microbial communities from the Plum Island Ecosystem LTER, Massachusetts, United States - WE1602-90 | ecosystem: Environmental > Aquatic > Marine > Intertidal zone >...
AATAAGCTGTTCCGATAATCAAAAGAGAATAATATCCCCTTTTAAAACTTCTGAATTTTTTTAATCTTTTAATAAATAAGGGAGAGAAAAAGGCTTTTCGCGTTTTCTTCATTGTACCTTCAGTCAAGCCTTATCCGTGGATCGATTACACAGTATAGAAAATCCGAAAAGATGTTGCCCAGCATATAGAGGATGGAAGAAAAAACAAGAATCCCGAGCATTACGGGGTAATCTCTATCTAGAATAGAGTTATAACCCAGGAGGCCGAATCCGTGTATATTGAAAACTTTTTCAATCAAAAGGGAACCGGAAATAACAATAGAAAAAACGCTTCCGAGCCCTGTGGCTATGGGAATCAAAGAATTGCGAAGTGTGTGTTTAAAAATAACGGTTTTCTCCGAAAGCCCTTTTGCAAAAGCTGTTCTAACGTAATCTTTGCCGAGATTTTCGATTAAAGAATTCTTCATTAAGATAGTAAGAGATGCAAAAGAGCCGAGAGTATAACAGAATACCGGTAAAATCATGTGATAAATATTATCACACAGCCTGCCCCATAAAGAGAGAGTTTCATAATCCATAGAATGGATTCCTCCCAGGGGGAAAACATTAAAAAAAGAACCTCCTCCCAGGAGAACAAGAAGAACAATTCCGGCGACCCATCCCGGAATGGAATAACCGACAAAAACCAGAGCGGAACTTGTAAAGTCGAAAGTAGAACCGTGCTTTATTGCTTTTAAGACTCCAAGGGGTATACAAACAAGGTATGCGAGTAAAAAGCCCGCGACCCCGAAGCGTAGAGAAATCGGAAAACGGTCCTTTATTACGTGCCAGACGGGTTTTGAATAAGTGTAAGAATCCCCTAAATCGAATTGGACAACATTGCCGAGCCACATTAAGTACGATATATAGAAAGGCTTGTCGAATCCGTATATTTTTTTTAATTTTTCTACCATTTCTTCGGATATCGCGGTTCCGTGAGCTCCCATTGCCCCACCGCCCCCTTCCATCTGCATTTGTTTGTATCTGAGGATTGCCATTTCTACAGGCCCGCCGGGCGCAAACCGCGTGATTGTGAAAACGATAAATGTAACACCAAGAAAGGTTGGTATTATCATTAAAAGACGGCGGATAAAATAGTTAAGCATTACGCAATATTATAATTTTTCTGTGAATCGTCAACCCACCGCTTTTAATTGCTACATAAACAATTAAAAGCAGTCATGAGTCACCAGTCTTGAGTCATGAGTCAAAAAATCCCAACACACAACCCCAATATTTAGACAGGATAAAAACAAGATTAACAGGGTTTTATTTTTTTGTTCTAACTTCTATCTTCTTTTTTTCTAAAATCTAAAACCGAAGACCTAAAACCTACTTAAGTTTCTCCCAAACTCTAACCTCGGCAGGTTTTGCGGGAAGAGGTAGATTCTTTTCTCGTGCTTCCTGCAATGTCTTATCGGCTTTTTCGTCGTACCACCAGAAGGTGGCAATTACTTCTAACAGCTTGAAGGTTATTTCTCCAACGTATGAAACGCCGCTTAAAACAAATTCGGGCGTTCCAAACTTATTCCAATATAAAATTTTTATATTGTCCGGATACCAATTTAAAACCGTGAGATAGTTGCTTACAAGTATTGAATCTATTTTGCGACTGAGTTTTTTTCTTTTATCAAAATCAAATTCTAAGTTATATTCTTCACAAAGTTTATCTACTTTTCTATTTTTAAAACCATATATATTATTTGTGTTTGGTTTATCGGCGTATTTTGAATGGTACGCGTTTTCCGGGTTTGGAAATAGCGTTGTTGTGTAATTTATCCATATCATTTTAAAATCTCTTTCATCGAGGTCTTTGATGTGAGTCGCCCACGTTACTTTCTTAAGGTTAGCTTTTATTCCCACTTTTTTTAGTTCTTCCTGAAAAAGGGTTTCGATTCTGGTATCGTCACTTCGATAAAAATTTAAATTAAGTTCGAAGGTTTTGCCGTCTTTAACGATATAACCTTCATCGTTCAGGTTTTTCTGTGAATATCCCGCTTCTTCGAGAAGTTTGATTGCTTCTTCCGGATTATATCTGATTTTCAGGTTGTTTTTATTTTCGTAAATAGAATTAGAGTAATATGAATCCATGTGCTTATATTCATTATAAAAAAGTTTATTTAAAATCTTTTTTCTGTTAAGAAGAAGACTTATAGCCTTTCTTACTCTAATATCGTTAAAAGGGTCTTCTCTCGTATTGAAAGCGAAACCCCCGTTCGATTCTGGTTTTTCGCAATATATTTTTTGTTTTATTATGTGATTGTACTTAACCGCGTCCATCTTTTTGGGAGTAAAAACGTCGACCCATTTATTTATGGTGTGTGGAACTATGTACGGGGCAATATCGAAATTCCCTTTTTTAAAGTTTTCATATAAAACAGTTTCGTCTGTATAGAAGTCAATTTTTATCTCGTCGAAGTTAAATAGATTTTTATTTAGAGGGTAATCGGCAGCCCACCAGCTGGTATCGCGCTTAAGTACTACAACCTGGTTCGGACTCGCTTTATCGAAAGAATAAGGCCCGCTTCCAATCATCATTTTATTGTTGTATTTTGTGAGATATTCAGAAGGCGTAATTTTTGTTATAATGTGTTCCGGCAAAATGTAAGTTTCCGGCATGCTGAAATATAAAAACAGACTCCATTGAAGAAATTTAGCTTTAACCATCACTATATTTGATGTTAAAGAGATAGGGCGTTCATATTTGCTTTTGTAAAAATCGTTATGGTATGGATCTCTTATTCCTTCATCTATCAATAAATCATAAGTGGCTACGACATCGAACGCGCTGACCGGAACTCCGTCCTGCCATTTTGCTTTTTCGTTTATATGGAAAAAATAGGTCATTTTATCTTCCGAAATGGACCATTTATCCGCGAGTCCCGGAATATATTCATATGTTACGGGGTCGATTTTTAAAAGCGTTTCATATACTAACCTCGATAATATCTGATTAAATAAATTATTTGAATTTTCTCCGTAAGTTCTTAGAGTTGCAGGATAACCATAATCGCCGAAGACCGCGGTTCCGCCTTTTTTTGCTTTTTTGCTGCCAAGGATATTAGGATTTTTATTTGTTTCCCATTTAATTGATTTTATAATACTATCCACCTGTTCTGCCGTTAAATCCTTCGAGCCGTATTTTTTCATTAATTCTTCTTCGTTTGGAATTTGTATTTGGGTTTGGGATGTTGATTCTTCTTGATTACAGCAGGAAACAATTGAAAATAGAGAAATTACGAATAGATATGGAAGAAAATTCTTCATCCTAACCTCCTAACTTTCTAACTAAAGTTATACATGTAGAACATGTAGTTTTTAACTGAAACCTGACACCGAAGACCTAAAATCTACCGGTATTTTTCCCAATATCTAATTTCGGCGGGTTTTGCGGGAAGTGTAACATCTTTTCCTTTTGCTTCTTGTAATGCCTTATCAGCCTGCTCGTCATACCACCACAACGAGACAATTTGATATTCCAAATAAGCGTCTGAGGAATATCTGGAGAGAACACATTCAGGGGTTCCGAATTTGTTCCAGTATAATATTTTGATATTATCCTGGTACCAGAATAAAGTTGCAAGATGTTCGTTAATTAATATTGAATCGAGTTCTTGAATAAGTTTAATTCTTTTCTTAATATCAAATTCAAGATTGTTTGCTTCGCAAATTTCGTCCACTCTTTTATTTTTCAATCCCCATATATTATTATTGTTTTTTTTGTCTGCGTACTTAGAGTGGTATCCGCTTTCCGGATTAGGAAATAGTAGACCGGTGAATCCCATTCTCGCTATTTTAAAATTCCTGTCTGCTATTTCTTTAGTATGAGTTGCCCAGGTAACATTTTTCAGATTTATCTTTATCCCAACCTTCCGAAGCTCTTCTTGGAAAAGTGTTTCTACTCTGGTATCATCGGTAAGATAGACATTTAAATTCAATTCAAAAACTTTTCCGTCTTTAACAATATAACCTTCTTCATTTAAGTTTTTCTGAGAATAACCGGCTTCCTCTAGTAATTTAATCGCTTCCGCAGGGTTATATCTGATTTTCGGATTATTTTTATTTTCATAAGGAAGGTTTGAGAAATAAGAATCCATATGTTTAGCTTCCCCGAAAAATAATTTATCTATCATTTTACTTCTATCTAAAAGTAAACAAAAAGCTTTTCTAACTCTTTTGTCATTAAATGGTTCATCCCTCATATTAAAGTGATATCCATAAGTACCTTTTGGAGAATAATTATATACTCTCTGTTTAATTATATGGTTGTATTTAATTGAATTCATTTTTTCCGGCGTATAATTTTTTACCCACTTCTGAAGCTTCGTCCTACGTATTAAAAAAGCATCTACTGTGCCTTTTTTAAAATTCTCCTCTAGCAACGTTTCGTCTGTATAAAACGCATATTTAAATCTATCAAAGTTGTAAAGGCTTTGATTTCCTTTTAATCCTGCTGCCCACCAATTGGTATCGCGTTTTAATACTATAGATTGGTTGGTATTTGCACTTTCAAACTTATAAGGTCCGGAACCTACCATCATTGTATTGTTGTACTCATCCATATACTCGGAAGCGGGAATTCTCCCTATAATATGTTCGGGTAGAATAGTTAGGGATTGACTGAAGTATAGAAATAGGCTCCATTGTAAAATCTTAGGCTCAACCATAACAATGCTCGAGTTTAAAGCTACAGGGCGTTCGTACTTACTACTCCAGAAGTCGTTTCCAAATGGATCTCGAAGCCCTTCATCTGTTAATAAATCGTGAGTGGCGACAACGTCAAAAGCAGTTACAGGTTTACCGTCCTGCCATTTTGCGGCAGGATTTATGTGATAAAAATAGGTTTGTTTGTCGTTGGATATGCTCCATTTGTCCGCAAGACTTGGTACATAATCGAGAGTCACAGGGTCCAGGGTGAGAAGGGTCTCATAGATAAGCTGCTCCAACATTGAGTTAATAACATAGTTAGAATTTTCTCCTTCAGTTCTTAATGTTGGAGGATATGCCGGGTCACCATAAACGAATTGCCCCCCTTTTTTTGCCTTTTTACTTCCAAGAATAGTAGGTTTTTTGTTTGTTGTCCATTTAATCGAGTTAATAATACTATCAACCTGTTCTTCCGTTAAATTCTTCGGTCCGTATTTTTCCATCAATTCTTCTTTGTTTGGAATTTCTATTTGAGTTTCGGCTACGGAGTCTTCGGGATTACAACAGGAAATGATAGAAATAAGAGAAATTAAAAACAAACATGAAAGAAATTTTTTCATTTTAATCTCCTTTGATTTAATTGTGGATAAACATTGATGATACGCTGACAGCTCACCGCTAAACTTAAACAACAAAAAACCTCCTACAAAGATAAAATATTTATTTTTTTCTCTGTGTTCTTAGTGTCTCTGTGTGAGAATTTCTTATTTTCAATCGTAAACGAAAGTTAACCAGTTATGTTTGTCTTCCTTTTCGCCTTTTATGATGCCGAAGAATTCGTCCTGAAGTTTCTTTGTGATTGGTCCTCTTTTCCCGTCTCCGATTTCTATGTTGTCGACTTTCGTAATAGGTGTTATCTCGGCTGCTGTACCCGAAAAAAAGATCTCATCCGCGATATATAAAGCTTCTCTCGGTATAAGATGTTTTTCTATACGTAAGTTAAGGTCTCTCGCGAGAGTGAAAACGCTGTGACGTGTTATACCCGGCAGTATAGCTGCGCTCGATGGCGGGGTATAAATGACATTGTTTCTGACAACAAAAATATTCTCACCCGAACCTTCGGAAACGTATCCGTATGAATCCAGAGCTATACCTTCGTCAAACCCGTTCATCAATGATTCCATTTTTATTAACTGGGAATTCAAGTAGTTGCCTCCGGCTTTGGCCAGAAAAGGCATCGTGTTCGGAGCAAAGCGGTTCCATGAAGAAACCTGAACGGATATTCCGTTTTCAAGAACTCCTTCTCCGAGATATGTTCCCCATTCCCAGACTGCGATGGCACAAACAACCGGATTCTGTAGGGGGTTAACGCCCATAGACCCATAACCTCGAAAGACAACGGGTCTTATGTAACATTCTTTGAGTTTGTTTATGCTGACGGTCTCGATAATGGCTTTTCCGAATTCTTCTTTAGTATAAGGAATGTCCATCCTGTATATTTTAGCAGAATCGTATAATCTTTTAAGATGTTCTTCATGGCGGAAAATCGCAGGACCTTTTTTTGTATTGTAACATCGAGTTCCCTCGAAAATGCTCGAACCGTAATGAATAACGTGAGAGAGAACGTGTATTTTAGCTTCGTCCCAATCGACGAATTTTCCGTCAAACCATATTTTTCCTGTACCTAAACTCATAAGACCCTCCTTGGACCTGTATTTTTATTGGTTTTGTTATCTGTGTAATTCTAACAAAAAACAGCTAAAAATCAACCCATAACTAATAATTTAAACGCAAAGCGTTTAAATTGTTAGGACGTTAGGCAGTTAGGTCGTTGGATGGTTAAAAACCCCAATCCAAAGCCCCCACGATCTAACGAACCAACTAAAAACTATTTGACCATTTAACTGATTCGAAGATTCCTCTCGTTGACATTTCTTTCTCAGAGGTTATTTTTTAAATATGGAAAAGTTTTTTGAAGAAGTGTTCGAGGGTATAGGAAAAAAGGAAGTAAATGAACTCGAGAAAATTTTCGAAGAGGTAACTTTCCAAAAAGACCAGGAAATAGTGAAAGAAGGCGAGTACGGTGAGGAAATATATATTTTAAAGAAAGGGCACGCCCTTGTTACAAAAAAAGAGAAAGTCCTGGCTGAACTAACTACGGGAGATATTATCGGGGAAATGTCCCTTGAAGGAGATACTCGTTCGGCTACCGTGGTTGCCGTAGAAGAGGTAACTCTTGTTAAAAGTGATAAAAAAAGTTTTTACAATCTCCTTTCCAAGCAGCCGAAGATTGCTATCTGTCTTATTAGAACTCTATCCGGTAGACTGCGCAGGAGCGATGAGCAAATGGTCGAAAAAGCGCTTCAGGAAGAGCGTCTTGCCGTTCTGGGGAGACTCGGTTCTACAATAATCCATGATTTAAAATCTCCTCTTTCCGCCGTCAGGGGTTATGCCAATATTTTGGAGGGAATAGGTGACGATGAAAAGGTCAAAAAATACGCCAAATCGATCCGCAATTCAGTTGATTTTATTTTCGATATGATAGAAGATATTCTCGAGTTCGGAAGAGATAAAACCACATTGGATTTTCGACCGGTGGATATTTATGAATATTTTAAAGAAGTTATCGAGTTGTTCGGTGAAAGGGACGATAGTAAAGAAATAGAAATAAAAATTTTACCATGTGAAGGGTTATATTACGAATTCGATCCATTTAAAATGAAGAGAGTTCTTTTAAATCTTATAAAAAACGCGAGGGAAGCAATCGATGCAAAGGGAAAAATCGAAATCGGCGCGGAAAAGATGGAAAAAGGAATAAAACTGTTTGTCCGGGATGACGGAAGTGGGATGCCGCCTGAGGTGGCAAGCAGGATATTTGAGCCCTTTTTTACGCATGGAAAGAGAGGAACAGGGTTGGGGATGACGGTTGTTCGAAAGATAGTCGATGACCATAACGGAGAAATAGAAATCGAGAGTGAAGAAGGGAAAGGAACAACTTTTAAGATTTTATTCAAAAAATAAACGTTTATGACAAAAGTTTTAGGAGGTTCAGGTGATAAAAGGATTAATTAAAAAAAACAGAAGTTATCGTCGTTTTAAAAAAAGTTTTGAAATAAAAAAAGAAACATTGATGGAATTAGTGGAACTTGCGAGGTTGTCTGCTTCGGCCGCGAACATTCAGCCTTTGAAGTATATACTTTCCTATAGCCCTGAGAAAAACGATAAGATATTTCCCTGTACAAAATGGGCAGGATATTTGAGCGATTGGCATGGTCCGGGTGAAGATGAAAGACCTTCGGCATATATCTTGATACTTGGGGATACATCGATCGCAAAATCATTTGACTGCGACCATGGAATCGCCGCGCAAAATATACTGCTCGGCGCGGTTGAAAAAGGATTGGGCGGATGTATATTGGGAGCACTAAAAAGAAAAGCTCTACACGAGAGTCTCAATATACCTCCTCGCTATGAAATTCTAATTGCTATTGCTTTAGGCAAGCCCGACGAGGAAGTTGTTGTTGAAAACGCGTGTAATGGTGATATCAAGTATTGGAGAGATGAGGAAGACGTACATCACGTTCCTAAAAGACCGTTGGAAGAAATAATTCTGGATTTGTAATCTTATGACATTCCGAAAAAAGATGAGAAAGATAGGATTGTTTTTGTTTGTGTCTTTAATGTTTTCAGCCGCCGGACAGTTTTCCGAAGAGATGGAGGTGATAGAGGAAACCGGTTCCGGTTTTACCGATAAAACAGAGAAATTTTCGAACGAACCGAAATTCGACGAGGCTGCTTATAAATGGGGCTATATAGACAAAACCGGTAAAACGGTAATAGAACCTCAATTTACATATGCCGGACATTTTTCTGAAGGGTTGGCGATGATAGAAAAAAACGGAAAATATGGTTTTATCGATACGACAGGCGAGATTGTGATCGAACCGAAGTTCGTCGCGGCTTCTCATTTTTGTGAAGGACTGGCAGCTGTCGAGGTGGATGGGAAGTACGGATACATAGATAAAAAAGGGGAATTGAAAATCGAAACAGAATTTGATGGAGCAAAGGATTTTTCCGAAGGCGTAGCAGCAATAAAGATAGATTGGCGGTGGGGATATATAGATACAACCGGCGAAATATTAATTAGACCTCAATTCGATGATGTCGGAGATTTTCATGAGGGTATAGCCTGGGCTAAAAAAGCCGGAAGATTTTCAGTTAGATTGAAACAATCAGAGGGCAGGCGTGGATACATCAACAAAAGAGGGAAATGGATTATCGAACCGTTATTCGATTTCACATATAATTTTTCCGAAGGATTGGCACAGGTATGGATTTATGGAGAAGGGGGATATATAAATAATAGAGGAGAATGGGTTATTGGTCCTCAATACGAATGGATAAGTTATGAACCGAGAGATTTAGCTATAGCGGATAAGGAAAAAAGAGGATGGTTGCGCAGTAAGTATTATTATATAGATATAAATTTCGATACCTGGACTTTTGCCGATGGAATGGCGAGAATTCTTAAAGATGGTGAAATAGTTTTTATAGATAGGTCAGGAAAAACGGTAATCGAGTCACAATTCGATTTTGCAGGCGATTTCTCTGAAGGGTTAGCCGCGGTTAGAAAAAATGAGAAATGGGGGTATATCGATAGGAATGGAGCGATGGTTATAGAAAACCAGTTCGATAATGTCGGAGATTTTTCCGAGGGATTAGCGGCAGCAAGAAAAGATTTGAAACATGGTTTTATCGATAAAAAGGGTGCGTGGGTTGTAAGCCCGAAGTTTGAATGGGTGTGGGATTTTTCAGAAGGATTGGCGCCTGTAATGTTAAAGGATTAAATTGGGAGAGACAAGGAATTTTTTAGCGTTATTGACGTATGAAAGAAAACAATAAAAAAGGGAGGAAGAAATGAAATCTATTTCCTTTTTGGTTTTTTTATCTATATTAATTAGTATGAATTCTAGTACAGGAAAGGAGAAACAGAACTGCAATAATGAAGACTTTACACCTCTTTCTTTTGAAGAGGCAACCGGAAAGGCAGATTCGGTATTGGCTTTGATGACATTAGAGGAAAAACTTGCTTACGTTGGAGGGCACAACTTCTTTTTTATAAGACCTATAGAACGATTAAATCTGCCGGAAGTTTATTTTGCTGATGCCACCCAGGGAGTTCATCTACGTCAAAAAATTAGAGATGAAATAGATTTGAGCAAATACCAGCCTACAAAATCAACTTCTTTTCCATCTCCAATACTTTTAGCCTCTACCTGGAATACAAAGCTTGCGTATAAATATGCGAAATCGATCGGAGAAGAATGCAGAGCCGCGAATATTGGAGTTCTGCTCGGTCCCGGTATGAATCTCTATAGAATTTCGCAATGCGGTCGAAATTTTGAATATTTTGGAGAAGATCCTTTTCTTGCAGGTAGTATTATTGAGAGTTTTGTAAAGGGTGTACAAAGCACTGGTACAGTCGCGACTTTAAAGCATTTTGTCGCGAACAATACTGATTTTTATCGGAGAAAAAGCAATAGTATTGTTGATGAAAGAACTTTGCATGAAATTTATTTTCCCGCTTTTAAGGCGGGTATCGATGCCGACGCGAAAGCAGTAATGACATCTTATAATTTATTGAACGAAGAATGGTGCGGGGAAAGCGAATACGCGATCAATAAAATGCTTAAGGGTAGACTCGGGCATAAATGGTTGGTTATGACGGATTGGTGGTCTGTTGGGGATGGGGAAAAACTGGCAAAATCCGGACAGGATTTAGAAATGCCTCACGCGATAGCTTTGGAGAACGGAAAAGAACTTTTAGAAGAAGGGAAAATAAAAGAAGCTGATATAGATAGAATGGCAAAGAATATTTTAAGAACTTGTTTTGCAATGAAGTTGTATGAAAGAGAAAAAGAACCGGATTATTATAATAAATTTCCTGAACATGTAGATGTTGCTCTTCAAACAGCAAGGGAAGGTATTATTTTATTAAAAAACGAGAATGATATATTACCTGTTGACCCGGATGTGAAAAAAATATTGTTGACCGGTTCGTATGTGGAAGAGTTGCTGCGCGGAGGAGGTGCCGCGGCCGTCGAGGGATATGACAATGTTACAATGCTGTGGGCGATAAAAGATGAATTCGGAGACAGGGTAAATTTCGTTAAAGAACCTACGATTGAAGAGATAAAATCGGCGGATATAGTTCTTTGTAATATTGGAACCGAAGACAGCGAGGGATGGGACAGACCATTCGCGTTACCCGCGGAACAAGAAGAAAAAGTAAAGCAATGTGTTAACAATAATCCAAATACTATTGTCATCGTTACATCCGGAAGCGGAATAAGAATGACCGATTGGAATGATAAAGCTGCCGCGATTATTTATTCCTGGTATGCGGGGCAAATCGGTTATGTAGCCTTAGCCGAAATATTATCCGGGAAAACCAATCCTTCCGGTAAACTCCCCATTACGATCGAGAAAAAATTTGAAGACTCGCCCGGATATGGATATACACAGGGTGAAGCTTTATATAACGATTGGGACCATGGGGGAGAAATGGCACATCCGGTTTATAATGTAGAGTATAAAGAAGGAGTACTCGTTGGCTACCGATGGTATGAAACTAAAAAGATAGAACCTCTTTATCCTTTCGGTTCTGGTTTGTCTTATACTACTTTCGAATATAAAAATATAGAATTATCGAAAGAAAAATTCAGTAAAGACGATGAGATAGAAGTATCGGTAACAATTACAAATACAGGGGATACGGAAGGCGCAGAAACAGTTCAGCTCTATATAGAGGATGTCGAAAGTAGTGCCGAAAGACCGTTAAAAGAACTAAAAGGGTTTGCTAAAGTAAGTTTAAAACCCGGAGAAAGCAAAAAAATTAAGATAAAATTAGATAAACAAGATTTTTCGTTCTGGAACCCTGAAATTAAAGACTGGTTCGCTGAAAAAGGTACGTTTAAAATACGTGTTGGCTCTTCCTCAGCTGATATTAAATTGACAAAAGAGATAGAGCTTATTTAGAAGAACAAAGCTTTTGGCATTTCATCTTTGGCTTTTAGCCGTTAGATAAAAAACAGTGGGGACTAAATAATTTTCAGTTCTTTAAGAACGACTTCTAATTTTTTCTTGTTTTCCGGATACATCTCACACATGGGGAGACGGAAAACTTCTTTTATCATCCCTTTCATTGCAAGAGCGGTTTTTATTGGTATGGGGTTTGTTTCGATAAACTCTACTTTGAAGAAAGGTAAAAGTTCATAATGCAATTTTCTCATTTCTTCGAAGTCTCCGTTTAACCCCGCTTTCACCATCGCGCTCATTCTATCGGGAATAATATTGCTCGCGACGCTTATAACCCCTTTTCCACCTGCTGCCATCAAAGGAAGAACTAGATTGTCATCTCCTGAAAGAACAATAAAGTCATCCGGAGTTCTATTTATTACATCCATCATCTGGGGAAGGCTACCCGAAGCTTCTTTTACTCCGATAATGTTAGGGTGTTCTGATAATCTTACTATTGTATCGGTTTCGATATTTTTTCCGCTTCTTCCGGGAATGTTGTAAACAATTAAGGGTAGATCCACTTCGTCGGCGATCTTTTTGTAGTGGCGATAAAAACCTTCCTGTGTCGGTTTATTGTAATAAGGCGCGACCTGAAGACTCGCGTCTGCCCCAAGCTCTTTTGCTCTGGAAGTCATAAATAGAGCTTCTGCTGTGGAATTCGAACCGGTTCCCGCTATAACAGAAACTCTCTTATCGATATGTTCGCAAACTGTTTCTATTACTTCTACATGTTCATCATGATTTAGAGTGGGGGATTCTCCTGTTGTTCCCATCGGGACTATGCCCGATACGCCGTTCTCTATATTAAAATCTATTAATTTTTTAAGTTGTTCCTTATTTATGCTTTTGTCTTCGTTAAATGGTGTAACTATTGCGGTAAAAACACCCTGAAACATTTTAACCTCCTATAATTTCATTCATCATATCTTCAATGTTATAAAAACCTTTCTTATCCTTTATCCACTTGGCAGCTTGCAAAGCTCCCACGGCAAGACCCTTCCGGCTTCTCGCGGTGTGTTTTAATTCTATAGTATCGACTTCACTGTCGAAAGCGATTACGTGAGTTCCGGGTACATTTCCTCCCCTTATCGATGCGAGATGTATTTCGTCTTTTTCAATTTTTCTGTCTAATTTTTCGGTTACGATTTTTTTCTTATTATTAAGATTTTCGAGAAGAATATTCCCTATCATATTCATCGTACCCGAAGGGCTATCTTTTTTCCTGTTATGATGAATTTCATATCCCATTACATCATATAATGAGCAATTATTCATTAATATGGAACTCTGCTTAATTATTCGGAAGAATAAATTGATTCCTATCGAGAAATTGCCGGACCAGATAAGTCCTATTTTACTTTTTTCCACTTTTTCTTTGGTCTTTTGTATATGTTCATACCAACCGGTAGTTCCGATTACCGCATTTATCCCGTAATTGATATAATTCTCGATATTTGAAAGGACAATACCCGGAACGGTAAAGTCGATAACAACATCCGCACCGCAAAGATTTTTTTCGTTTAATTCACTAAACTTTGCTGTTTTCACTATGGGGTCTATTGTTGAGACAACTTCATGGCCGTTTTCCGACGCCAGCATTTCTACTGTTTGTCCCATTTTACCATAACCGGTTATTGCTATTTTCATAATTTACATACCTCGTTATTGGATATATTACTTTTTAAGCTTTATAAGTCAAGATATTTTACAATGGGAGATACTTTTCGATTTCGTAATCGGTTACTCGTATGCTATAATCTTCCCACTCTGCTTTTTTGTTCCGAATGTATTTTGTAAAGAATTCATCTCCGAAGAGATTTTTAACCATTTTACTTTTCTCTGTTGCGATTATTGCTGTATACAGTGAATCGGGGAGTATTTCTATATTCAATTTCTTTTTTCTGTCGTTGGACATAGTATAAATATCTTCTTCGGTTGGTTTTCCTAATTCTAATTTATCTTTTATTCCCGACAGTCCTGCTCCAAGCATAGCAGAGATGGATAAATAAGGATTCGTCGCGGGGTCGGGAGTTCTGTATTCTACACGGCATGAAGTCGAACTTTTGAATGACGGTACACGCAGCAAGGCCGAGCGATTTTGTCTTCCCCAGGAAACGTAAACCGGGGCTTCATACCCGGGAACAAGTCTCTTATATGAATTTACCCATTGGTTTGTTATAGAAGTAATTTCTGTCGCGTATTTAAGAAGTCCCGCGGCATAATGTTTTGCAATATCTGAGAGATGATAGGCGTCTTTTTTATCATAAAAGATATTCTTCCCTTTGCTGAAGAAAGATTGGTGAAGATGAAGTCCGGAACCATTTAATCCGAAAACGGGTTTGGGCATAAATGTCGCAAAAACACCATTTGCTCGTGCTGTTTCTTTTATGACATATTTCGCAACCTGGATATGGTCTGCCACTTTTAAGGCTTCGTCGTATCTTAGGTCTATTTCGTGTTGATTTTCTGAGACCTCGTGATGTGCGACTTCGACTTCTACCCCGACTCCGTTTAAAATGTTTACTATTTCTTCTGAAATTTCATCATATTTATCGTACGGAAGGACATCAAAATATCCTTTGGTATCCCGGATGTTGAGGTTTCTCTGTTCTGAAAAATAGAAAAACTCGAGTTCCGACCCGACAAAGAATTCCCAGCCATTCTTTTTGACTTTGTCCAGAGTTTTTTTTAAAATATGTCTTGGAGAACATTCAACGGGTCTGCCATCCGGATAATATATATCACAAATAAATATAATCGTTTTCTTCCCGTTTTCGTTCGGAAAAATATAGGTGGAGGAAAGGTCGGGTTTCGCGGTAAGATCCGATTCTTCTATTCGGACCAGCCCTTCGATAGAAGAACCATCAAAGTTAATTCCTTCTTCGAGCGCTCTTTCAGCTTCACTGTGGCTTATAGAAAACCCCTTAACACGACCAAGGATATCGGTAAACCACAAACGGATAGCTTTTACTTCTCCTTCCTGTATTAAAGTAAAAAGATCGGCTTTATTCATTTTCCCCCCATAATATAGATTTGGTTGAATTTATATATATTTAGTCTAAAATATATTATTTGATTCTTTTTTGTCAAGCTGATTTACTGAAATTTACAACAAAGGAACTAAATTGTTAGATCGTTAGGTCGTTAAAAAACCCCAATCCCTAAATCCAAAATCCAAAAAAACTATTAAATTATTCAACTAATCCGAAAGATTCTCAATCACTTTGTTTATGCTGATTACCTCGCCCTGGGATACATTCTTGAAAACATCCAGGTTACCTTCAATTTTCCCTATTACATTTACGTCGCTGAAAGCACGAATTTCCTTTTCTGTACTTGAGGGCGTTTTTCCGAAGAAAATACAAAAGGAAGGGCTTTCAACCCATAGTGCTATTTCTCCCTTTTCTACCGTAATCCTGCCCTTTTCTTTGTATACAGGGACAGGGACTCGGAAGTATATCTCTTCTCCCCATAGGGTTGCTTTTCCTTCAATTGGAAGAGAAGAATAAAAGGCTTTAGCTGTTTTAGGGTTTTCATCTGTCAGTTTAACAATAACTTCGCCGATTTTTTCGGACGTTATTTTTATTTTTTTCATGTTAAAATAATAAGAATTTAAATTTCATAGTCAATCCCCTTTTTATATAAATAGATCCTTCGGATTAGTTGAATAGACAAATAGAAAGATAGTCAAATAGGAAAAAATAGTGTGGGGTGGCCGATTTAACCATTCAACAATTTAACTATTTAACTAAGCTTTCTGGCTCCTGAATTCTTTTTTAGAAACCCCTTGCGTTAATACCCCTAATTGTATAAAATTCATTGTAATGTCTGAATTTAGAAAAGATCCGTTACATAACAAGTGGGTTTTGTTTGTCCCCGAAAGGAGTAAAAGACCGCGTGCTTTCTTTAGCGGGAAAGATGAAGGCGCCCGGGAGGACGAAAAAAATTGTCCTTTTTGTGAAGGGAGGGAAAACCTTACTCCTCCTGAAATCGATTCATTCAGAAAAAAAGGGAAAGCCGGTGAACCCGGATGGCTTGTAAGAGTTTTTTCGAATAAATATCCGGCTCTTAATAAGGAAATCAAAATGAGTCCCCCAGCGGATAAAATGCCTTATATTGTAGAAGGGTATGGTTTTCACGAAGTTGTAGCGGAAACGCCGTCACACACGAAAGACATTTATAGTATGACGCATGATGAGATACTTCTTATTTTACAAATGTATAGAAAAAGGTATAATATTTTAAAAGAAAAAAAAGATATAAAATCCATTTTTATATTCAAAAATCATGGCAGGGCAGCTGGCGCTTCTCTTTCGCATTCGCATTCCCAGATTCTCGCTCTTCCCATATTTCCTCCTTTTATCGAGGAAGAAACTATATTAATGGTAAAATCTACAAAATGTATTTACTGTGGTCTTATTAAGAAGGCTTCGGGTGACGGTAGAGTGTTATTGGATAAGGGTGGGTTTATTGTTCTCGCGCCCTATGCGTCAAGATATCCGTATCAACTTTTGCTTTTACCTAAAAGTCATCAGCCTTTTTTTGAAAACACAGAGGATAAAGAATTAGTTAAACTCGCGGATGTTTTAAAGGAAGTTTTTTTTAGGTATGAAAAACTGTTTGGGAATATTCCTTTTAATTATTTTTTGAATACATTTTCCGTAAACAAGGGGCATTGGAATATTCAAATAATGCCTAAATTGACTGAACCCGCGGGATTTGAGAAGGGTACAGGGATTTTTATTAATCCTGTATTGCCCGAAAGAGCGGTTGAGGAATTAAAAAAAGTCAAGTAAAAAATCTTACTGGTTTCTATTCTTCGAGTATGTTTTTTGCTTCTTCTAATTCATCGTTAAGAACATAGACCTTAACTTCCCCAAGTCCGTCCATCGTAAACCCCAGAATTTTACCTACGGCTTCCTGTTCGAGTCTCACTTTTATGCCTGAGGTTTCGAGTTTTCCCCGAACCATTTCTGCCTGAGCGGGGTCGGTTTTTAGAAGAAGAGCCCATTCGCTGTTTTGAATCATAGACAGATATTAGGGCTGTTGTGATAGAAAGTCAAGCGAAGAATTTTTTCTCAACCCAAAAATTGATTGAACCACAGATTACACAGATTATTACGAGATTTTTTAACCACAAAACACACTAAATACACTAAGCAAGAAAGAATTCAGAAGTCAGAATCCCAACACCAACCAATAATTAGCCACGGATTTACACGGATACACACTGATTTTTTTGTTGTTTTAACTATTAAACTATTCAACAATTTAACGATTCAACTTATCCGAAGGATCTGTATTACTATTTGACTATTTTTCTAATTTAACAATTTAACTGAAATGTGTGAGGGAAAATTTATTTTAATACTTGACATTTATTCTTGATATTCTTATAATAACTGAAATTCAGAAAAAGGAGGCAGTTATGAAAAAAGTATTTGTTTTATTCGCAGTTCTACTTGTTGTGTTACCTCTTAGTGCGAGATCGACGCTCGAGTTTTGCCCAAAAGGAAGTCTTTATCTTGATGGTGGTGTTAGTTTTGGTATCGGAGCCGATCTTACGGTTAATGTAAAAAAACAATTTGGATTGAGAGTCAACTTAGCAGAACTTGTTTTTGGAGATCTCGAAGGTTTTGGGCTGAATTCACCGTTATCAGTAACAAGCCCTACTAACTTTGACGTTCTCTATTATACTAATCTTGCAGATATTTTCTCATATGTTTCTATGACTTTCGGTTTTACTTCGATAGGAGGATTTGAGTCTCTTGCTATTGGTGGAGGTCTTGGTCTTGAAAAATATATGGGGAAAGGGAATTACCTGTTTTTTGAACCCGGTATAGTTTATATTGACGCTGGAAACGGAGAACTCGTATTCAAAATCCCATTTGGGATTAAAATGGGGATATAGCCAAGATATAAAAAATAAATAACTATTATATTTTTCCAAAAAAACCGCACGGGGCGACTCATGCGGTTTTTTTATTTTTTAAAATAAACATTTACCCTTGTTTCAAACACAAAATATCTGTATAATTTTAAAACATATGGAGAAATCGCAGTGAAACTTTTAAGCGCAGTAGTAAAAAAAGATATCAACAATAAAATCATAAATAATATGATAAAAGGGAATTATGAATTGGTAGTTGAAAACATAATATTGATTTTCGACAAACTATATAAAAAGATTCCCGAAAAAAAAAGGATCTCTTACGGAAGAGTTTACGTTATAAAAACTATGGTGAAGTACATTTATGAAAAACTATCTGAAAGCAAATCCGGGGATTTTGAAGTAGCTGCCGATTTATATGAAAAAAGCAAAGATTTCAAAAGTAGAGGTGTATCCTTAGGGATAATATCCTTTTACGGATTAGAACATCCTAAAAGGATTTTACCATATTTTATTTCGGCTGCAGATGCTCCTGATTCCGACCAAAGAGAGATGGCGCAGATGTTTTTTAGAAAAATCATAAAAAAACACCCCGCAACGGCAAAAAAAATATTGCTTAACCTTGTGAATTCAAGTTACTCCAACATACGCCGATTTGTTGCTGAAACTTTAAGACCGGTTAAAGAAAATAAATGGTTTCATGAGAGACCGGAATATCCTTTATCTATACTTAGAAACTTATTTAAAGAAAGCGTGTTGTATCCGAGAACCGCAGTCGGTAATAATTTAAGCGATCTTGCAAAACACAATCCGGATATGGTTTACAAATTAGTAAAAGAGCTTGTTGAAAGCGGGGATAAAAATTCATACTGGATAGCGTACAGAGCCTGCCGGAATCTCGTAAAGAAAGAACCAGATAAAGTTATGAACTTATTGAAAGTCGACGAATACAAATACAAAAATAGAACCTATAAGAAATGTGCGCGTAAAAGAAATTAAGGCAAAATCGATTTTACGAAAAGGGAAGAAACCCGACTCGTGGTTCCTGATTAATTACGGAATGAATCTTTACAGGGGATGCGCGTATAACTGCGTATATTGTGACGGAAGAAGTGAAGGATACTATGTCGACGGAGAATTCGGTTTCGATGTAACCGTAAAGGTAAACGCGATAGACATTTTAAAAAAGGAATTAGACCCAAAAAGAAAAAGAATACCTTTAAAACATTATTTTGTTGGATTAGTCGGCGGGGTCGGGGATAGTTACCAGCCTCTTGAGACGAAATACAAATTAACCCGTCAGGCTCTGGAACTGTTTTACGAGAAAAACTTTCCGGTTCATATTCTTACAAAATCTACTCTCGTGGAAAGAGACATCGATATAATAAAAAAAATAAATGAACAAAATAGGGCAATCGTTTCTTTCAGTTTCTCTTCTGTAAATGACGAAATAAGTTCTATTTTCGAACCGGGAGTGCCGGTACCCTCAGCAAGATTGAAAACGTTAGCTAAATTTAAAAAAGAGGGAATCGCATGCGGTATGTATCTAATGCCTGTTATTCCTTTTGTAACGGATACGGCAGATATTATGGAAGAGACAATCAGTAAAGCCAAAGAAATGGAACTTGATTTTATAGTATTCGGAGGAATGACATTAAAAGAGGGCAGACAGAAAGAATCTTTTATGAAAACATTAAAAGAAAATTACCCGGAATTCCTTCCTCACTATGCAAATATATATTTGAAAAGCAAATGGGGAGAACCGACGCAGGAATACGCCCAATCTATAAATCAAACATTTAATTTACTCAGTAAGAAATATAAAATCCCCCGACGTATACCCGCCCGTCTTTACAGGGATATTCTGGAAGAAAATGATATTGTTATGGTCATTTTAGAACAACTCGATTATCTGGCAAAACTCGAAGGGAAACATTCTCCTTACGGCTATGCGGCTTATTCCATATCACAACTAAAAGAACCTTTGTCAGGAATTAAAGGAAGTTTACGCAATATAAAAGGAGTCGGCAAAGTAACGGAGTCTATAATCAAAGAGATTTTAAGAACAGGAAGTTCCGGGTATTACGAGAATTTATTAAAATAAAATCCACCGTATTCTTAAAAAGGAGGAAAGATGGTGAAACTTAAATATTTGCTTATTTTATGTATCGTTTTTTGTTTTATGCAAAACTGCGTCGTAAAGGAAGAAAAAGACCAGGATGTTTTATTTCAGACATCAACAATTAACGCGTTACTCGAAGGGATATACGACGGAGAATTTTCTTTTGGAGAACTAAAAACCCATGGAGATTTAGGGCTTGGAACTTTCAACTCACTCGACGGAGAAATGACAATGATTGATGGAGAAATATATCAGGTAAAATCCGATGGCAAAGTTTACGTAATGCCGGACTCTGCAAAAACTCCCTTTTCGGTAGTTACTTTTTTCGAGGAAGATACAGCAATAATTTTAGATTCCCTTCTTGATTATAACTCGCTTGAAGCATTTTTGGATAATATGCTCCCAACAAAAAATCTGATTTACGCAATCAAAATAGAGGGGCTTTTTAAATATGTCCGTACACGAAGCGTACCTGCCCAGGAAAAGCCATATCCGCCACTTGCTGAAGTTGTAAAAACACAACCCGAATTCGAATTTCATAATGAACAGGGTACAATGGTGGGATTTAGACTGCCTGAGTATTTAAGCGGAATTAATGTGCCGAAATACCATCTTCATTTTATAACGGAAGACAAAAGAGGAGGAGGACACCTGCTAGAGTGCGAAACTGCAACTGTAAAAATCGGGATAGATTTTACAGAAAAACTTTTTGTATCTTTACCCGAAATGAAAGAATTTTACGATGCCGATTTGAATAAAGGAGAAAACCTGGAAAAAGTCGAAAGATAAACTCTTATGGAACTTACCGGAATTCCGTAAGGTCTTATTGAAAAAGGAGGTAGTATGTCAGTATTGAAAAGTATGTTTTTACTCAGTTTAACATGTTTATTTGTATTACCCATATTTGCTGAAACGCAAAAAGAAAGTTTAATATTGTCTGATTTAGAAAAATATAGAACGGGTGCTTCCATTGGAATAAACGATTTACCCTGGGATGCCAGCGGTGTTTCTTTTCGATGGTGGAGAAAAGGAGGAAGCGGAAGAGAGATGACAATAAATAAAAGTAGTCTTATTGGTAATTACGGCCGAAGAAAAATGACCGAGGAAGATTCTATAGGAATGGAAACCGAAGAAACTCACGAAAAAAGGTTAATTTTTCCGGGCATTACATACTATTTTTTGAACAGGAAAGCTCTCAGTCCCGAAGGAATGTATCTCGTAAAGGGAATAGGGTTTGGTACGGGTTTCGATATTTCTTATGATGAGGTTTCTCCCCTTGAAGATGGATTTAGCCGAGACTATAAATATTATTCGGGAAATATAAAGCTTTCCTTTCCTGTAGGGGTAGAGCATTTCTTTTGGGAAAAATTCCCCAATGTAAGTTACTCTCTAAGTGCTGATATCAACGGGAGTTTATCCTTTAGTTATCGTAAGGAAAAAACAGAATATCCTGACGATTACACTCTCCAGTCTCGCGATATAACCGATTGGGATATAACTCCTAGTTTTGGAATCTCTCCCGCTTTTTATCTTAGAGTTTATTTCTGACTTCAAAAAACTTTTTATGCGGGAGTAAGTTATAATTTAAATATAAACAACAAGTTCTAAGCCTTCTTCACAAAGGGTTGCAATAGTTTTTATAAACAAACTTCGGAACTAAATTATAGTTCTTGAATCAAAATAGATAAACAACCCCAAAAGGAGGGATAAATGAAAAGAGTTTTAATTATAATATTTTTTCTAATGATTGTTTTTCTGAATACCCCCATTTACGCGCAGCCAAGAGAAACCTCCGGTGGAAATGACGCTTCATCTCCCTATTTTCTGGTTCAGGGAGAAACTGATGTGGAAAGTTTCCCTCTCCTTGAAACAAAAGCAGATGTAAACATTGCCGGAGTAACAGCGGAAATCGAATTGACTCAAGTGTACAAGAATGATGGAAAGAAGACTATCGAAGCAGTCTACGTGTTCCCGCTTGGAACAAAATCAGCGATTCATGCTATGAGAATGGAAATAGGAGAAAGAATAATAGACGCGAAAATAGAGGAAACGGAAAAAGCAAAACAAATATATGAAGATGCGAAAGACGATGGAAAAGTCGCCTCACTTTTAGAACAAAAACGTCCAAACGTCTTCCAGATGAAAGTTGCCAATATTATGCCCGGGGATGAAGTAAAGGTAATCGTAAAATATACAGAAATCCTCGTTCCGGAGAAAGGTATTTATGAATATGTTTTTCCGACAGTTGTTGGTCCGAGATTCACAGGAGAACAAAAGGAGAAGGAAGATTGGACTGCCTCCCCTTATCTGCACGAAAAGGAAAATCCTCCCTACAAATTCGATATAAAAGTTAGTCTCAAAACAGGAATTCCCCTATCGACCATTTCCGTCCCAACACATAATGTTAATATAGATAAAAACAAAGACGAAGCAGTAATTTCTTTATCGAAAAAAGATAAATACGGAGGCAACAGAGATTTTATTCTTAGATATTCTTTAGAGGGGAATAAAATACAAACGGGACTATTACTATATCCCGGAAAGGAAGAAAAATTCTTTCTTCTATTGCTCGAACCTCCCCAGAGCGTAAATATTAATATGATTCCTCCCCGTGAGTATCTTTTCGTTGTAGACGTTTCAGGTTCGATGCACGGTTTTCCACTCGACGTGTCAAAAGCTCTTATGAAGGATATTATCGGAGGATTAAGAGAAAAGGATTATTTTAACATTCTTTTCTTCGCGGCAGGTTCTTCCGTTCTTTCTCCGGAACCGCTTTCCGCGACAAAAGCAAATAAAAAGAAAGCAATAGAAATGGTTATGTCTCAAACCGGCGGAGGCGGAACGAGATTGCTGGATGCGCTAAAGAGGATAGCGACTCTTCCTAAAAAAGAAGGTCTTTCAAGAATTATCGTGGCTGCAACCGATGGCTACATTTTCGTAGAAAAAGAAGCTTTTGACCACATAAGAGAAAATCTCGGAGAAAACAACTTCTTTGCCTTCGGTATTGGTTCTTCCGTAAACCGTTATCTTATCGAAGGAATGGCGAGAGCCGGAAAAGGTGAACCTTTTATCGTTACAAATCAGAATGAGGCTAAAGAAAAAGCAGATAAATTTCTGAATTACATTCAACATCCTCTGCTCACCGATATTAAAACTTCCTTTAAAGGTTTCGATGCTTACGATGTCGAACCAATCGCTATGCCCGATCTTTTCGCGGAAAGACCGATTGTGCTTTTCGGAAAATACAAAAAAGCATCCGGAAGCATACTCGTAACTGGTAAAATGGCGAAAGGTAAATACAGCAAGAAAATAGAAGTTACTTCTTCGATGGAAGACAGCGATAATTCTGCCATAAAGTATCTCTGGGCAAGAGAGAGAATTGCAAAACTTGACGATTACGGAAAAGTAGGGTCTGATGTAAAAGATGAAGTCACCAAACTCGGACTCAAGTATCATTTAATGACTCAATACACGTCATTTGTTGCGGTAGATAAAATTATTCGCAAAACAGGAGAAGTTGTTACCGTAAAACAGCCTTTGCCTCTTCCCCAGGGTGTTAGCGATTATGCGGTGGGGGAATATTCTTCTGCATCAAGATTCGGATTAGGTGGAGGTCTTATGAAGTCTAGAGCTCCGATGGCGGTAGAATATGCTACGGCGACGGACAAAAAGGATAAGGAAGAATTACCTAAAGAACAAAGGGCAAAAAAATCAACCTTCTATATAAACAACGCAACTTTAGGCCCAAAAACCGACCTTAAAAAACTCGAAGCATTTTTTGCCGACGAACTTAGAATAGGTTTTGAAGTTATCTTTAAAAATTGGAACCTTAAGACCTTAACTCTCTTACTCGAAGTAGATAACGGGGAGGTCAAGAAAGTGACAATAAAAGACTATAAAACATATCAAGGAAAAGCTTGTGAGGAATGTATAGAGAAGTCGGTAAAGAGGGAGTTAAACAATCTCAAACTTCCGGCTGACTTAAAAGGTTCTCTGGAACTGACCATGAATTATATTTAGAATCCACCGCTTAAACACTCTCACGTTTCAAAACTCTGATAAGGCAAAGAGAGGCCTTATCAGAGTTTTGTTAATAGCCTATCGCAACGGAACCATTAATGTCAGAGATTATCCGCAAACACCATAAAGATTTTCTTTAAGCCAACAGCAAAAGGCGAGAAGCTAAGAGCTGAGTTTTTTATATTCTTGACTATCTACGTTTTGTTAATATAATCAGATAATGGAGCAAATAAATTGAAAATATCGGATATTTATAAGAATAAGAAAACTGTTTTTTCCTGTGAAGTTTTTCCTCCAAAACCGGGAGTGAAGATTGACGGAATATTGCAAACCATAAAAGAGCTAAAGTCAACTTCACCCGACTTTGTAAGTGTTACCTACGGGGCTGGCGGCGGAACAAAGAGTAGAACCATCGAGATAGCAAGTAGAATAAAAAAAGAATACGCAATGGAACCACTTATGCACTTAACCTGCATAGATACAAAAAAAGAAGACATTGATGGGATATTGAACGAAATAAGTAAAAATGGCATTGAAAATATACTGGCGCTCCGGGGAGATATCCCGAATGACAGAGACCTTAAATCAGTAGTTTCTGATTTTTACTATGCTTCAGACTTGATAGATTATATAAAATCTCATCGAAATAATTTCTGTTTGGGAGTGGCAGGTTATCCGGAAGTTCATTCTGAAGCTTATTCTATGGAAAAGGACATAAAGAACTTAATAAAAAAGATTGAAGCTGGAGCTTCTTTTATAATAACCCAGCTGTTTTTTAAGAACGACTTTTTTTACCGCTATTTGGATAAGATACGTAAGATGGGAGTTAAAGTGCCCGTTTCTGCCTGTATTATGCCTGTTTTTAGAGCAAAGCTTCTAACTAAAATGATAAAACTGAGCGGTGCCACAGTTCCTTCCGACATTATCACTATCATAGACAAATACGGAAACAGTGATACCGAAATGGAGAAAGCCGGAATAGAATATGCTGTAAAACAGATACAGGATTTGATAGACAACAAAGTAGAGGGGATTCATCTTTGTACAATGAATCGTGCTTCTCTTGCTAAAAAAATTTCTTCCTATTCGGGCTTGAGGTAATTTTTTATGAAATATATTTTTGCGTTCATTGCATATGTTACGCCTTTTTGCTCTTTCGCTCATCCCCATGTTTTTATTGACAACAGGATCGCGGTCGTTTTTAATGATAAAGGTCTTAAAGGATTCAGGCACGAGTGGGCTTTCGATGAGATGTTCAGTAGTACCATAATACAGGAATTTGACCTGAACGCGGATGGCGAGTTTAGTGAAGAGGAAATAAAAAAGGTAGAAAAAGGAGCTTTTTCTAATTTAAAGGAATATAATTATTTTACAGATATAACTATAAACGGAGAACAATTCAAAATACAGGAAGTCAGAGACTTCTATGCGGAAATTGATCGCGGAGTGATGATTTATCAATTTTTCATTCCGTGTGAAGAAACTGCCGTTATTGAAAACAAAGAAGTGAAAATAGCTGTCTTCGATCCCACTTACTTTGTTCAGGTATTTTTTGCATCCGGGAATACGTTTAGTTTTATAGATACTTTAAATGTAAAATTTAACTATGAAGTTTTTGAAGATGAGGAAAATTCTTATTATTACGGACAAATAATACCGGAAGCTTTAAAAGTAAAATTTAGAAAGAAAACATGAAAAAAATTGTTATTCTTATAAGTTTATTTTTTGTTTTTGAGACAGTGCTCGCGCAGAACAACCCTTTTTTATCGAAGAAAAAATCGTCTACTGAAAAAGAAGCAAAAGGCAAGAATTTTCGATGTCCGGGTTTTACTCAGAAAATAATGGTTAAAATCGTCAAACTCCAACGCTCATTGAATAAGCACCTTTCTGACCTGACAAAAAAGTTAAAAGAAACAAAATCGATAAAACTGCTTTTTCTTATAATGTTTGTTACCTTTATTTATGGGATGGTTCACGCGCTTGGGCCCGGGCATGGTAAAGCGTTAATTTTTTCTTATTTCCTCTCAGAGGACACAAATATCAAAAAAGGAATTGCCGTGGGATGTATAATAGGTTTTCTGCATGCCTTTTCGGCGTTGTTTCTGGTATTGCTATTATACTTTACTATCAAAAAAGCTCATTTAAATAATATAGAGGATATGAGTAGAATAATTAAATTAATAAGCTATGCTTTGATCGCCGGAATCGGTTTGTTTTTATTAACTAAAAAAGCATACGATATTAGAAGAAGTAGAGATGTTGAAGGGAAACAATTTAAAAATAAAAACACCCAGAGCATAATTCCTTTTGCCTTTGCCGTAGGTTTGGTGCCATGCACGGGTTCTACGATAGTTCTGTTATTTTCTTTGTCGTTGGGGGTCTTAAAAATCGGAATAATTTCTATAGTTTTTATGGCTTTAGGAATGGCGACCACTATTTCCATGGTAGGTATTTTGACAATTCTCGCAAAAAGCAAAGTTAAAAAGATGTTTTCAGAAAAAAGTAAAAGGTATTTACTCTTTCAGAATATTGTCTCGATTCTGGGGGCTTTCTTGATTTTCTCCCTGGGAGTAATATTGTTTATGGGTGTTTATGTAAGATAAGGAATAAGAAAAAAATGGATTATGTAGAAAAAATAAATGAGTTAAAAGATAAAAAAAATGCGGTTATACTGGTACATAACTACCAAAGAGGAGAAATTCAAGATATAGCCGACTATCTCGGCGATTCACTGGGCCTCTCACAACAGGCAAAAAGTACGAAAGCTGATATAATTGTTTTCTGCGGTGTTAGATTTATGGCAGAAACTGCAAAAATCCTTTCTCCGGAGAAAAAAGTTTTGTTGCCGAGAGATAATGCGGGATGTCCCATGGCTAATATGGTAACACCCCAAGACGTACTGGCGTTGCGTGAGAAATACCCGAGGGCAAAGGTGGTTTCATATGTAAACACGAATGCCGATGTAAAAGCAGTAAGTGATGTTTGCTGTACTTCGGCTAACGCCGTTGAGGTCGTAAAAAACATCGATTCGGATGAAATTATCTTTGTTCCGGATAGAAATCTTGGTTCATACGTGAAGAGGTTTACCGATAAAAAGATGATACTCTGGGATGGGTTTTGTTATGTGCATGATCGGATATCAAAAGAGGAAGTTCTTTCGGCAAAGAAGAGATTCCCAGAAGCTTTGCTTTTAGTACACCCTGAATGCAGGCCCGAAGTAATCGATGTTGCGGATGAAGTTTTATCTACCTCAGGAATGCTCAAATTTACAAAAAAGTCCAGCGCAAAAAGTTTTTTAATCGGGACCGAAGAAGGAATCCTTTATGGATTAAAAAAACAAAATCCTGAAAAGGTGTTTTATAATGTTGGTACCCCAAGAGTCTGTTCCGATATGAAATTAACTCATCTTAAAGATGTATACGTAGCTTTAAAAGAAGAGAAAAATGAAATAATTCTTCCCGAAGACATTATAAGTGCCGCAAAGAAATCTTTGGAAGAAATGCTCCGGTATGTCTAAGGAAAAAGTTCTCATTGCGATGAGCGGGGGTGTGGATTCCTCTGTTACCTGCGCTCTTCTTAAGAAAAAAGGTTTTGATGTAACCGGCGTTACAATGAAAATATGGGATGGGGAAAAAGGCACGGATTCAGTTGAGGGCTCTCATGCCTGTTATGGACCAGGAGAAATACAGGATATTGAAGATGCAAAAAAAGTCGCAGATAATCTTGGATTTCCGCATACCGTACTTGATCTGTCAAAAGAGTATCGGGATATTGTTCTTGACTATGTAACTGATGAATATCTTTCAGGAAAAACTCCCAATCCCTGCATCCTATGTAATAGAATGGTAAAACTGAGCGTACTTCTGAATAAGGCTGCTGATGCCGGGCTTGAGTTTGACCGGGTCGCTACGGGACACTACGTAAGAAATAAATTTAACAAAGAAAAAAACCGTCATCTTTTACTAAAAGCGCAAGACAAAGAAAAAGACCAGTCATATTTCTTATATTCGCTTTCCCAACAGCAGATAGCAAAATGCATTTTCCCCCTTGGAGATTATACTAAAGAGAAGGTTAGAAAACTTGCAAAAGAAATGGACTTACCCGTAAAAGAGAAAAAAGAAAGTCAGGATTTCTTCTCAGGGGATATATCAACCCTGTTCGAAGGAAAAGGTAAGATTGGTAATTTTATTGATAAAGAAGGAAACATCTTAGGAGAACATAGAGGAATTCAGTACTACACTATAGGCCAGAGAAGAGGTCTTGGAATAGCAAAAGGCTCACCGTTATACGTCATTGAAATCAATAAAGCCGACAATTCAATTGTTCTAGGCGAGAAAGAAGATCTCTTCGGAAATAAACTACTGGCAGATAAACTTAATTGGGTTTCGATAGAAAATCTTAACGAAAAGATGGAAGTAACGGCAAAAATACGATACCGTCACAGTGGAACAGCAGCAACTATTTCGCCGTGTCAGAAAAGTTCGGTTTTTGTTAAATTCAAAGAACCTCAAAGCGCAATAACCCCCGGTCAGGCTGTAGTCTTTTATCAGAGTGATGTCCTTATAGGAGGAGGAACAATAAAAAAAGAGGAGAAAGAAAAATAAAAGCCGTAAGTTTATTTTCCGGCGGACTGGACAGTATTTTATCTGCAAAAATTATGCAGCTTCAGAAAATAGAAGTAACAGCATTTCACTTTGTCTTACCTTTTTATTACATCGAAGATGAAGAAAATATTGGTGCCGTGAAAATTGCTCGCAGGCTTAATATTCCAATAGAAGTTTTTCACGGAGGAAAGGATTACATAGAAATGGTAAAGAAGCCAAAGTATGGCTACGGAAAAAACATTAATCCATGTATAGATTGTAAGATATTTATAATGAAAAAAGCTCTAACTTTTATGGAAGAAATCGGAGCATCTTTCTTACTTAGCGGCGAAGTTCTTGGGCAGCGTCCGATGAGTCAAAGAAAAAAAGCCATGGAATTAATCGAAAAGGAAGCTGGAGTAGAAGGATTTCTACTCCGACCTCTTTCCGCCAAACTGCTTTCTCCTACCACACCAGAAGAAAAGGGATGGGTCAAAAGGGATAATCTTTATGCTTTTGAAGGAAGAAATAGAAAACCTCAGATTGCTCTGGCAAAAAAACTCGGGATAACGGAATATCCCTCTCCCGCGGGTGGATGCTGCCTGACCGATCTTGACTATTCTATTAGATTACGCGACGCGTTTGAATATAACGAAGAAAGCATACCTGAATTACAATTACTACATTTCGGACGCCATTTCAGACTTAAAAGCGGAGCTAAGTTAATAGTAGGAAGAGACGAGAAAGAAAACCAAATAATAGAATCCCTTGCAGAGGAAAACGATCTGCTCATCGAAGGGGTAGGTTTCGGAAGCCCGATAGCATTACTTAAAAACAGTAAGAGTCCTGAGGATATCGATATGTCTAGTTCTATATGTATTAGGTACAGTAAAAAAAGAGATGAAAAAAGTGTCAAAGTCAGCGTAAGAACAAAGAAAGAAAATATTACAGATAAAGAAGTCGTTCCTATGAAAAGAGAAATAGTAGATTCTCTTTTGATTCACTGAAGATAATTTTAAAATTTATTTTTTAAGAGAGTGTATTCTGGAAAATCTAATTGTTGACATCTTTAAGAAAACTTACTATAATAGTATATAGTATCTTTTATAATTCTATCGAGGAGGTAAAATGATTTATTTTTTATCTGTTATTTTGACAATTAATGTGTTTTCTTCTTATACGTGGAAAAGCATAGCATCCTCAGGCGTAAGAGCATACTGCCATACAGTTGCTTATGATCCTATCAATGACCTCTTCTTCATAATGGGCGGTGATTCAACCGGGCTTTATACCAATATGGATATTTGTCTTGAGTTCGACCCAAAAACCAATACATGGGATACCAGACAGCCGATGTATACAGCTAAGAGAGGACATTCTGCTTCGTATAGAGATGGTTTTATCCACGTTTTGTGCGGGATAGACAACTATGGCAATAAACTTACATACCACGAAGTATATGATATAGGCAGTGATTCCTGGGATTTGGCAGCCCCGGCACCTCTCCCGGTTACCTATCCGGGTACTGTAACGTGGAGAGATTCACTGGTTTACCTTGTAGGAGGTTATGATGTATACCATGACGCACGAACCGAAGTTTATTATTATAATCCCGCAACCAATGCATGGGTTCCTGCCACATCACTTCCCAGACCCCTTCAAGGCGGAGGAGTAAAAATAAAAGGGGATTCTATCTTTATAGTTGGAGGAGCAGATGGGTATTCGTACTATTCGGAAATCCTTCTTGGTGTAATCGATCAGGCCGCCCCGGCAGAAATAAACTGGTCCTGGGGAGATTCACTCCCTATATCAGAGAATGCTCGTAATGGGTTTGCAATTAAGAATAATAAACTATTTATGATTGGAGGAGCATTTGACATGGGAATAAATGAAGCTTGGGAATATGATATATTGACCGAAACCTGGACATCCCTGCCGGATTACCCTACAAATCATATATTAAGAGATAATATAGCCGAAAGAAGAGACGGGCCTGATTCTTCAGGGGTTGTCTACTGTTTTATGGGAGATACTTCCGTTTATTCTAGTATAGATCCAACTGATGAATGTTTTAGATTGATAAGAATTGCTGACTCTTCCGGTATTGAGGAAGAGATAATAACAAGAAAAAACTCAATATCTATAAATAATACTATAAACTTCACCAACGAAATAGCAATCAATTACAATATTGCCGAGATATGTGATCTTAAAATCCATATATATGATTTATTAGGCAGACAGGTTTTCTCCCACTTAGAAAAAAATATCTCTACCGGATCGCATCAATTTACTATCAACGATAATTTCAAAAATGGTATATATTTTATAAAGATAGAAGCAGGGCCGACAGTTAAAAACGCAAAGGTGATTTTGCTTCGTTAAGTAAAGCTTAAAGAAAGAGCATTAAAAAAGCTAACAAGACAACAATCGGGCTGTTAATCTGTACCAAAACAGACTAACAGCCCAACTTTATAATCCACTAAATTAAATATATTTATTTTTACCTAAACTCTATTCTTTTTCTTCTTCTACTTCTTCTTCGAGTTCTTTAAAAGATTGGGATTCTTCAAATCTGTTATAAAGGGCATCACTGGCTTTTATCTGGTCCAGCAACCTTTTTCTTGCCTGACCGAGAGGCGCTTCCATTACAACAGTTGCCTTGTAGATGTTGCCTTCCTTGTTCACATCCGGTTTCCCTTTAATATGAGAACCAACTAAAGATTGGTCGACAACAATCTTGCTTGTTTTGGAATATAATCCGAGCAATTCTGAGTCCTCTGTTATTCCCGCTTCTTCATCGAACTTTTTTATAAGAGCCTGAACGTATGTGTTGAGCTGCTGTGTCATTTCGAGCCTGGCATCCATTTTTGCTTTATCTATTGCAAGCTGGTAATCACGCGATGTTCCGGTTGCCTCCGCGGTCAGCGTGTTAATGTCGCCGGGAGTAGCGCATTTAATTAAAAATATAAGAGTAAAAACACAAAGTATCTTTTTCATGATACCTCCTCTATACTGGTTTTTATTGAAATATTTAATTAAATATACTTTTCCGATTTTTAATGTCAACCTTATCTTTTTGCTTGACATTATAATAAGCAATTTTATTTTATCTTGAAAAAAAGAATATTTGTAAACGTAAAAAGGAGTGTATATGGGTTTGAAAAAGAATGAATGGAAAGCGTATTCAGAGTTTGCCTGGGTAGACACGATTATTTGTTCTCCGGAAGACGTAACAGCAGAAACAGAATTATATATTAAAGCTATAAAAGAAAATTCAAAAATAGAAACAAAAACAATACTTCATTTAGCCTGCGGGGCGGGTATGAATGATTACACGTTCAAAAAGCATTTTGAGGTAACAGGTGTGGATATAAGTGAAAACATGCTGTCTCTCGCGAAGAAACTTAATCCTGAAATAGAGTATATTCACGGTGATATGAGAGCAATAAAACTGGAAAAGAAATTCGATGCAGTAGCAATACCTGACTCTATTGATTATATGAAGACAGAGGAAGAATTAAGGAAAGTAATCGTAACCGCGAATAAGCATTTAAAACCGGGAGGAGTTCTTCTTATTGTTGCTCATCCAAAAGAAACTTTTAAAGAAAACAATTTTGTTTACACGGGGGAAAAAGGAGATATTGAAATCACGATTTTTGAGAATAACTATATTACCAGGAAGAATGATTCGATTTACGAAGCAACGATAATCTATTTAATCCGGAATAAAGGAAAATTAGAAACCTACACCGATATACATGTTCTTGGTCTTTTTTATAAAAAAACATGGATTTCTCTTTTAGAAGAAGAAGGATTTAAAATTAAAGAAACGGTCAAGTCCCTTTTTTTCTGTAAAATTCATTGAGCCACCAATTCCTTATTCAACTCATATTCTTTTTTTGTTCTTTGTAGTTCTTCCATAAATTCTTCTTCTGATTCATTTTCTTCAAGAGAGTC